>Ga0272446_1000355_pt1 | contig 72277 bp, 63 predicted proteins | sample YNPCB0061_FD_194587 | JGI IMG/M metagenome (GOLD analysis project Ga0272446, IMG submission 194587) | Hot spring microbial mat communities from Yellowstone National Park, WY, United States - YNP-CB-006-1 | ecosystem: Environmental > Aquatic > Thermal springs > Hot (42-90C) > Sediment | place... | reverse complement strand
ACCAAGCAGCGCTTCCGGGAGGGCCGCGCCGAGATCATGGTCTGCACCGATGCCGCGGCGGAGGGCCTGAACTTCCAGTTCTGCGGCGCCCTGGTGAACTACGACATGCCCTGGAACCCCATGCGGGTGGAGCAGCGCATCGGGCGCATCGACCGCCTGGGCCAGGAGCACCCGCAGATCCGCATCATCAACCTGCACTATGCGGACACCGTGGAGGCGGATGTCTACCACGCCTTGCGCACCCGCATCGACCTGTTCCAGACCTTCGTCGGGCGGCTCCAGCCCATCCTGGCGCGCCTGCCCCAGGCCATCGCTCAGGTCACCCTGGGTCCACCCGGGGACCGGGCGCTGGCAAGGGCCAACCTGGTAAGCGGCATCTCCTCCGAGGTGACCGCCGCGGAGCAGTCCGGCTTCGACCTGGACGAGGTGACCGCGGAGGAGCTGGAGGAGCCGGAGCGTCCCCCAGCCCTTTACAGCCTCAGTGACCTTGGGGCTCTCCTCACCCGCCCAGAGTTGCTCCCTCCTGGCATCGAGTCGAAGCCCCTCGGCAACCGGGACCGGTCCTACCTGGCCCCCGGCATGGCAGCCCCGATACGCGTGACCACCGACCCCGACTACTTCGAGCAGCACCCGGACAGCGTCGAGCTGTGGTCGCCGGGGAATCCGCTTTTTCCGCAGCCGGCCATGGTGGCTGAGCCGGAGGAGCTGGTTGGGGTCGCCTGGGGTACCCTCCTCAGCTCGTGCTCGGCGGGTACCTCGCTAGAGCGCGTCCGAGGCGAAGTCCGCCAGGCGTGAGCGCTCACCCCGTTGCAGGGTGATGTGACCGCCGTGGGGCCAGTTCTTGAACCTGTCCACCACGTAGGTGAGGCCCGAGGTGGTCTCGGTGAGGTACGGGGTGTCGATCTGGGAGATGTTGCCCAGGCAGACGATCTTGGTCCCGGGACCGGCCCGCGTGATGAGGGTCTTCATCTGCTTGGCGGTGAGGTTCTGGGCCTCATCGAGGATGATGTATTTCTTGAGGAAGGTCCGGCCACGCATGAAGTTGAGCGACTGGATGCGGATGCGGTTGCGCAGCAGGTCGCCGGTGGCGGCCCGTCCCCAGTCTCCGCCCTCGTTCTGGTTGAGGACTTCCAGGTTGTCCATGAGCGCGCCCATCCAGGGCGTCATCTTCTCCTCTTCGGTACCGGGCAGGAAGCCGATGTCCTCGCCCACCGGGACCGTCACCCGGGTCATGATGATCTCGCGGTAGAGGTTGCGGTCCAGGACCTGGGTGAGCCCGGCGGCGAGCGCCAGCAGGGTCTTGCCCGTGCCCGCCGCGCCCAGCAGGGTGACGAAGTCCAGGTCCGGGTCCATGAGCATGTTGAGCGCGAAGTTCTGCTCCCGGTTGCGTGCGGTGATCCCCCAGACGTTGTGGCGCACCGGGCGGAAGTCGGTGACGAGCTCGATGATGGCCTCGGTCTGGGAGCGCTTCTCCCGGACCATGGCCTCGAGGCCGCCCTCGTCCTCCTGGTAGATACACTGGCTCGGGTACCAATCGGCGACGTCCGGCCCGGTGACACGGTAGAAGGTCCGACCCTCCTCCTTCCAGGCGTCCACCCCCTTCTGGTGGCGGTCCCAGAAGTCCGGCTCCAGGGCGCGCATGCCGGTGTAGAGCAGGGTGACGTCGTCCAGGACCTGATCGTTGGAGTAGTCCTCGGCGGGAAGGCCCAGCACCGCGGCCTTGATGCGCAGGTTGATGTCCTTGGAGACGATGACGACGGTGCGGTCCTGACGCCGTTCGCGCAGGGCCAGTGCGGTGCCGAGCAGGTTGTTGTCGGCATTGGTGCCGGGCAGGGGTTCGGCGAGGCTGGGTGCGAGGCGCTCGGTCTGGAAGTAGAGCCGTCCGGTCGGCGGCAGCAGGCGACCCCCGCCATTCTCCAGCGGAGGGTTGACCTGCAGGCCGGCGTCGATCTCGTCCTTGTCCGCGCTGGACATCAACTGGTCGAGGAAGCGGCTGACCTGGCGGACGTTGCGCGCAACCTCGGACATGCCCTTCTTGGCCGCGTCGAGCTCCTCCAAGACCACCATGGGCAGGAAGATGTCGTGCTCCTGGAAGCGGAAGATGGCCGTGGGGTCGTGCATCAGCACGTTGGTGTCGAGGACGAATAGGCAGGGTTTGTCGTGCTGGCGCTTGATCATAGACGTGCTGGGGCCCTTTCTATTAATCCGGCCACACAATACCCTCCTGGTATTTGTGGCCGTCGGCAGGCCCGGTACACGCCCGGGCCTGCCTCACGCGGCTTGTTGCCGCGCCGAGGCATCCATGCCTCGGATTGACCCGGCCTATTTAAGGGCCGGGTCAATAAGTCCGTGGCGCCGCCGCGGCGCCCGTTGCGGCGCTGGGTTACACCTGGCTCACACCTGGATCAGACCGGGGTGGGACCTTGGGGTCAGGACTTGGCTTCGTCGGCGAGGGCCTGGACGGCGGCGAGGACCTCATCGACGTGGCCCTTCACCTTGACACCGCGCCACTCCCGGCGAAGCCGGCCCTCGGCGTCGATGAGGAAGGTGCTGCGCTCGATGCCCAGGGACTCCTTGCCATAGAGCTTTTTGAGCTTGATGACGTCGAAGGCGCGGCACAGGGCCTCGTCCGGATCGCTCACCAGGTCGAAGGGGAACCCCTGCTTGGCCTTGAAGGACTCTTGCGCCTTCAGGCTGTCCCGCGAGGCGCCGAGGATGGCCGTCCGGGCCGCCGTGAAGGCGGGGGCGGCGTCGCGAAATCCCTGCCCCTCCAAGGTGCAGCCGGGGGTGCTCGCCTTGGGGAAGAACCACAGCACCAGCCCCTGGCCGCGAAAGTCCGAGAGCCGCAGGCGCCGCCCGCCCGTGGTATTGAGCTCCAGGTCGGGCACTGGGTCGGGCACGGGCTCACCGATGCGCAGGGTCATGGCCTCTCTCCGCCTAGCCCTTGATGGGCTCGAGCACCGCGTCCAGATTGAGCCCGTCGCAGTAATCCATGAACTCGTCGCGTAACCCGGCGATGTGGACCGAGGAGGGGATACCAACCGTCATGTGCACGGAGAACATGGGGGTGCCGGTGTGTGCGGCGGCGTAGCTGCTGGTGGCCATGTCTTCGATGTTGATGCCGCGGTCGGAGAAGAAGCCGGCGAGATTGTTGACGATGCCGGGGTGGTCCATGGAGACCACGTCTACCGCGTAGGGCAGCAGATTCCCGCCCGTCGCCCGCGGTCCGGTGCGCTTGGCAATGATGGTCATGCCGAGCTGGCGCCCCAGCTCCGGGAGGTTGTTCTCGACCTTGGCCAGGGTGTTCCACTTGCCCTCCACCAGGAGCATGACCGCGAACTCGCCGCCGAGTACGGTCATTCGGCTGTCCTCGATGTTGCAGCCGTGATCGAGCAGGACCTTGGAGAGTTGGCTGACGAGGCCGGGGCGGTCCTCGCCGAGGGCGGAGATGACGAGGTAGGTCTTCTGGGTTGCCATGGGGGTCGGGGGTTTGGCGGCGATGGTCTTGGCCCGGGGCCTTGGTGGCGACAGTGTAACACGCAGTCGAAGGGGTCTTGCCTAGGTCGCGATGACCATCCTAGCGCCCTCGAGGGCTCAGGCTCGTTGGCGGGCACAGGCTCGACCCGATCCAGCCGCCCGCGACAAGCCGCGGGTCTGGCCGCAGGTCCGGCCCACGGGGCCTTGGTCGGGCCAAGCTTAAGCGGAGACGCCATTGGCCCCGGCGCCCGGCGCGTGCGGGTTGCGGCAGGTTGTGCTGGCCTGTCCCGCCGGGCTACCATGCCCCTCTTTTTTCAGGCGGTTCGGAGCCTAGGCCATGTTTCGCGGCAGTATTGTTGCCCTCATAACCCCCATGCACGAGGATGGCCGGGTGGATGATGAGGCCTTGGGCCGCCTGGTGGATTGGCACGTCGCAGAGGGGACTGCGGCCATCGTCTCCGTCGGCACCACCGGGGAGTCCGCAACCCTCGACGAAGAGGAGCATTGCGCGGTCATCCGGCGCACCGTGGAGCTCGCCGCCGGACGCATCCCGGTGATCGCGGGCACGGGCGCCAACGCCACTACCGAGGCGGTGCGGCTGACCCGCGCCGCGAAGGAGATCGGTGCCGATGCGGCCCTCCTGGTGACGCCCTACTACAACAAGCCAACCCAGGAGGGACTCTATCTGCACTACAAGGCGGTGGCGGAGGCGGTGGACCTACCGCAGATCCTCTACAACGTCCCTGGGCGTACCGCCTGTGACATGACCCCAGAGACCACGGCGCGCCTCAGCAAGCTGCCGAACATCGTGGGTCTCAAGGATGCCACCGGGGACCTGGCCCGGCTGCCGCGCTTGCGGTCCCTGTGCGGCCCCGAATTCGCCCTCTACAGCGGCGACGATGCCACGGGCTGCGAATTCATGCTGCGGGGCGGCGACGGCGTTATCTCGGTCACGAACAACGTGGCCCCCCGCCTGATGGCCAGGATGTGTGCCGCCGCGCTCGCCGGGGACCGCTGTGCGGCCATGGACAGCAATGCCTTGCTCGATCCTCTCCACCACGAATTGTTCGTGCAGTCAAACCCCATCCCCGTAAAATGGGCAATGTTCGAGCTGGGCCTTGCCCGTAAGGGGATTCGGCTGCCCTTGACCTGGCTGAGCGAGGAGCTGCAGCCGCGGGTCCGCGAGGCGATGCGCCATGCAGGCGTTCTCTAGTCGGCCCCGTGTGCCCGCATCTGCTGGCACCGGCCGGCCAGATCGGGCGCGCTGGTCGGCGCCATGCAGAGGCGCTGCATCCGAGTCGGCTCAGCAAGCACCCTTCCTGTGAAGCGAGACGCCATGCGAACACTCCGCCAACTGGTCTTCCCCACCCTGGCCGTGCTGTTGCTTGGGGGCTGCGGCAGCAGCTCGATCATCGACGACATGCTTCCCGACCAGACCCTCGCCTACAAGAAACAGCGCGAGGTGGGCCAGAACCTGGAGGTCCCGCCGGATCTGTCCAAGGGCAGCATCAACGACTCCCTCGATGTGCCAGCGACCGGGTCGGCCACCCTCTCCGAGTACGCTGGCGAGCGCGGCCGGCGGCGCGAGGTCGCCGCTGGCGGCGAGGTGCTGCCGGACGTCCGGGATGTGCAGATGAGGCGGGAGGGCAACAGCCGCTGGCTGGAGATCTCCGCGCCGGCCTCGGCCGTGTGGCCGCGGGTGGTCTCGTTCTGGCGGTCTCAGGGCATCGTGCTCGTGGAGCAGGACCCCGCGGTGGGGGTCATGAAGACGGACTGGCTCGACAACCGCGCCGAGATCCGCCAGGACTTCATCACCCGGCAGATCCGCAAGATCGCCGAAGGGCTCTATGCCACCTCCACCCGGGATCAGTACCGGGTGCGCCTGGAGAAGGGCCCCAAGCCGGATACCACGGACGTCTACCTGACCCACACCGCCATGAAGGAGCGCATCCTCACCAACACGGTGGGGGAGGGGAGCAACATCGTCTGGGAGCCTGCGCCGAGCGACCCGGGCAAGGAGGCCGAGATGCTGCGCCGGCTGATGGTCTATCTCGGCGTGACCGAGCAGCGCGCCGCGGGCGCGACGGCAGGTGCGACGGCCAAGGGTACGCCCAGCGCGGCCGAGCCGTCTGCCCGCCCGACGACGGTGAGGATGGTCGCCGAGGGTGGGGGCTCTGTCCTGGTCATCTCGGACGAATTCCGCAGGGCCTGGCGTCAGACCGGTGTGGCCCTGGACCGCATCGGCTTCGCGGTCGAGGATCGCGACATGAGCAGCGGCACCTACTATGTCCGGTACGACCCCGGCTCCGAGGGCGCCCAGAAAAAGGAGGGCTTCTTCTCCAAGATGGCCTTCTGGCGCGGCAAGGACATCGATCCGGTGAAGAAGTACCAGATTAAGCTCGTGGCCAGCGGGGCTGAAACGCGCCTGAGCGTCCTCAATGAGGCGGGCCAGCGTGACGATACGCCCGCCGGCAAGAAGATCCTGAGCCTCTTGCAGGAGCAGATGCGCTAGCCGGGGCAGCGGTGAGCCGCCCTGGCGACGGGCGCCACCGATGCCTGCCGCTCGCCTGCGGTCCACCAGGCTCGATCCCGGGGCCGCCCTTGCCCCAGGCGCTCACCTTGCACCCTTCACCCCAGGCCGAGCAGGTGCGGGTAGTGTTCGGCCCCAAGCAGTGCTTGGTGGGTCCCCCGCTCGCGCACCCGCCCCGCGTCCAGGACCAGGATCTCGTCCATGGCCTCGAGCCCCGTGGCCCGGTGACTGATCAGCAGCACCGTGCGGCGGTGCATCAGCGCTCGAAGGGCGGTCAGAACGGATGCCTCGGTAGCGCCGTCGAGGCCTTCCGTCGGCTCATCGAGGAGCAGGATCGGGGCGTCCTTGAGCAGGGCGCGGGCGACTGCGAGGCGCCGTGCCTGGCCGCCCGAGAGGCGCGCCCCCGTCTCTCCCAGCCAGGTGTCATAACCCTCCGGTAGCGCCGCGATGAAGTCGTGGATCTGGGCCAACCTGCAGGCCTCCTCCAGTGCCTGGGGGGTTGCATGCGGATCGGCGAGCCGCAGGTTGTCGCGGATGCTTGCCGCGAACAGGTGGGTGTGCTGGCCGACCACGGCAAAGTAACGGCGCAGGTCCTCGCCGCGGAAGGCGGCTAGGTCGCAACCGCCCAGGTGGATCGACCCTCTGTCCGGGGCCCAGAAACGCAGCAGCAGGTTGATGAGGGTGCTCTTGCCGCTGCCGCTCGCCCCAACGACGGCCACTCGGGCGCCCTCGGGCACCCGTAGATCGACTCCGTTCAGGGCAGGCCGGTCGCTGCCCGGATAGGAAAAGCACAGGCCGGAGAGCTCCAGGTCATACCGGGCCGGCCGGGGCGAGGGACCCTGGGGATCGACCACCGCCGGCGGCGCATCGACGATCTCGAACAGGCGCCTTGCCGCGGCGCGCGTCCCGCCGAGGTGCTGAATGGCCAGGGGCAGCGGCGCCACGGCCTCGAAGGACGCCAGGGTGAACAGGGCCAGGAGCGCAAGGCTTGGCGCAGCCAAGGGAGCGGCGCTGCCCGCCGGGCCGACCAGCGGAATGGTCAGCCAGAGGACACCCCAAAGGGCGAGGTGGGCGGCCAGGCTGACGCCCCCCTGGGACAGGCTGGCATAGGCGCTCATGAGGTCCTGATCCGCGACCAGGGCCCTGCTCAGGGCCTGCACGCGCTCCGCCTGGGCCCTGGCCGCGCCGTGCACCAGCAGCTCCGGGAGGCCTTGGATACCGTCGATGACAGCGCTGCGCAGCTCGGCCTGGGCCTCCACCAGGCGGCGGCCCGGGGCAGCCCCCCGCGCCCCTGCCCAGAGGGGCACCAGGATCCCGGCTGCAAGCAGCATGGCCAGGGTCAGGAGGGCCGCTGGCAGGTGGAACAGGGCCAGGAACCCAACGGACAGGGTCAACCCGGTGGCGGCCACCAGCACCGGCACCAGGGTGCGGAGATAGAGGTTGTCCAGGGCGTCGACATCGGCGCGGATGCGGCTCAGCAGGTCGCCGCTGTGCAGCCCCTGCAGCCGTGCCGGGGCGAGGGGCTCCAGGTGGCCGTAGAACCAGACCCGCAGTCCGGCGAGCTGGCGCAGGGTCGCCTCGTGGGTGACCAGGCGCTCCAGGTAGCGGCCCAGGGTGCGTGCGATGGCGGATGCCCGGATCAACGCGGCGGGGGTGAAATAGTTCATGGACACACCGCCGGCGCCCGCCACGGCCATGGCCGCGATGAACCATCCTGAGGTCGCCATCAGGACCAGGTTGGCGATCAGGGCCATCAGGGCGAGGAGGGCCCCCAGGGTCATCCACCCTCGGTAGGGCGCGAGCAGGCGGACCAGGCGCAGCAGCTCCTTCATGCTCGGCCCCCATAGGCGGCGACCATCCGCCGGTAGGGCCCGTCTTGCTCGAGCAGGGCACTGTGGGTGCCCTCCTGGACCAGTCGTCCGGCGTCCAGGACCAGGATCCGGTCCGCCCGCCTGATCGTCCTGAGCCGGTGGGCGACGATGAGCAGGGTGCGACCGCTGGCCAGGGCATCGATGCCCTCCTGAACCAGATCCTCGCTGGCGGGGTCGAGGCTGGCGGTGGGCTCGTCCAGGATGACCAGCGGAGCCTGGCGCAAGAAGGCACGGGCGAGGGCGACACGTTGGATCTGCCCCCCCGAGAGCCCTTGGCCGCGCTCGCCGACCAGGGTGTGATAAGCGCAGGGGAGCGCCTCGATGAAGTCCGCGGCCCGGGCCTGCCGCGCCGCGCCCCGGACGGCGTCGAGGTTGGCATCGGGCAGCCCCAGGCGGATGTTCTCGAGCAGGGTCCCGCGAAAGAGCCGGGGGCTCTGGGGCACCCAGGCCAGGCGGCTGCGCCAGTCGGCCGGGTCGATCTCGGTGAGGTCCTGGCCGTCCACCAGGATGCGTCCGTTGTCTGGGCGCAGGAAGCCGAGCAACAGGTTGACGAGCGTGGTCTTGCCAGCGCCGCTCGCACCCACCAAGGCCACCCGTTCGCCCGGGTGGACCTCGCAGGTCAGGCCCCGCAATGCCTCCCGGCCAGGGGCGTAGGCAAAGTGAAGCCCTTCCAGGCGCAGGTGCAGCCGTGGGCTCGCCGGCAGGCGCGCCGTCCCCTGGTCCGCCCGCGGGACCGGGGTGTCGAGGACCTCCTGGATGCGCTGCGCCGCGGCCATGGCGTCCATGCGCCCGTGGTAATGGGTCCCGAGGCTGCGCAGGGGCAGGAAGAACTCCGGGGCCAGGAGCAGGATGAAGAAGCCGGCGAAGAAGCCGATCTCCGGGACCCCGAGGACGTCTGGCAAGGGCAGATCCAGGCGGTAGAGGCGGAACCCGATGAACACCGCCAGGATCGCGATGCTCAGGCTGGCGATGAACTCCAGGACCGCGGATGAGAGGAAGGCGATCCGCAGCACCTGCATGGTCTTCAACCGGTAGGCCTCGGAGACCCGCGCGATGCGGTCGGCCTCAGGGACGCTGGCGTTGAACAGCTTGAGCGTCGGCAGACCCTGGATCACATCCAGGAAGTGGCCGCTCATGCGTGAGAGGGCCTGCCACTGGCGGTCATTGAGCGCCTCGGCGCCCTTGCCGATGACGACCATGAACAGGGGAATCAGGGGTGCGGTGGTCACCAGGACCAGGGCCGACAGCCAGTCCAGGGGCAGGATCGCGGCCAGGATGACGAACGGCACCAGGACCGTCAGGGCCATCGCCGGGACGAATCGGGCGTAGTAGGGTTCCAGGTCCTCGATGCCCTTGATGACTGCCTCCGCCAGGGCCCCGCTGCGCTGCTCGTCGAGATACCGGGGGCCCAGGGCCTGGATGTGGCGGAATAACCGATCGCGCAAGGCCAGCTTGATCCGCGCCGCGGCGCGAAAGGCCGCCCTTTCCGACAGCCAGGCCAGGACGGCGCGGGCGGCAAAGAGGCCGAGCAGGGGCCAAAGCCAGGGCCGGACCTGCGCGAGGCCCGCCCCGCCGAAGGCCACCGCATCGACGACCTTGGCCACCAGCCATGCCTGAGCGACCAACAGCAGGCCGCCGCCGGCACCCAGGGCGATCGCGGCGGGCAGGTAGGCCCCTGCCAGCGGTTTCTGACTGGCGAGCCAGCGGGCGGCGGAGGGGGTGGGCATGGGTGCGGCGCGGCTGGGCGGCGGCTGGACGCGCAGCATAGCCAGCGGCGAACCGCAGGCGCAACGGCCGTGCCCGAGGGATGGGCCGAGGCTTGGGTGGAGGCCTGATCCTGACGGGACCCTGAGGCCGTCCTTCCGTCGCCGGCTGGACCAGATGCACGATTTCGGGGCATCATTCCACGTTGGCCCCCGGGCGAGGACCATCATGGAGCAACCGCCGACCGTTGCGGCGCTGCAGCGACGAAACCGACGGTGGCCTGCCGCCGTTCTGGTGGCGGGCCTCCTGTTGCACCTCTCTGGCGCGGCCCCAGCCGCTTCCGCCCCCATCGAGATCGCCCGGGGCGTCCAGGTGCTGGACCTGCAACCCCGGGTCGAGCTTCTCGTCGGTGCGGCACCTGACCTCACCGCCGAGGAGGCGCGCGACCACCCGGACTTTGCCCCGAACACCGGCGCCGTCAACAGCCTGGGCTTCGCGAGCGATGCCTTGTGGGTCCGCTTCAGGCTTCGGGCCGCCCCCGAGGGCCCTGCGCCGGTCTTGCTCGAGCTGGCCTATCCGCTCCTCGATCACGTCTCCCTGACCCTCTTCTACCCAGACGGCTCAAGCCGGCGGTTCGAGGCCGGGGACGAGGAGGACTTCAATGTCCGGCCGCTGCGCATTGCCAATCCGACCTTTCCCGTGGACCTGCCGGCCGAAGGCGAGGTGACGGTGGTCCTGCGGCTGCAGACCACGGGCTCGCTCCAGTTCCCCTTGGTCCTGCGGTCACTGGCCGGCCAGTCGGAGTACACCTCGGCGCGGCACCTCGGTCTCGGTGTGTATTACGGCATCTTCCTAAGCCTGGGATTCCTCGCCTGCGGCATCTTCGTCTACTCGCGCGACGTCAATTTCCTGCTCTATGGGTTCTACCTGGCGAGCTACGCCTTGCTCCAGTTCTCCCTCAACGGATTTGGACACCAGTTCCTTTGGTCCGGACCCGGGCCCTTGGCCAGCCGCATCCCCATCGTGCTCATCGGCACGACCATGCTTTCCATGATGTGGCTGAGCATCCGCTTCCTCGGCTTCTGGCCCCACTCCGCCGCCCTGCGCGTGGCCTTTGGCATCTTCCTAGGGCTGGCGGCGGCGGTCGGGCTGATGGGGGCCGTCGCACCCCTGGTGGTCGCGATCCCGCTGGCCTCTGCCGTGGGGATTTGCCTCTTGCCCCTCATCCTGGCCGCCGGGGTCTCCTCGCTACGCCGGGGTCAGCGGACAGCGCGCTACTTCGTGGTCGCCTGGGGTCTGTTCCTCTGCGGCGTCTCGGTCTCTGGGCTGACCACGGCGGGGGTACTGCCCAGCGGTCTTTGGACCACCTATGCCATGCAGATCGGCTCTGTCCTCGAGATCTGGGTCCTGGCCCTGGCCCTGTTGGACCGGGTGCGCGCCCTGCGCGAGCAACGGGAGGTAGCGGTCGCCTCTGCCAACCGTTACCTGAGGCAACTCACCGATGACCTGGAGCGCCGGGTCGAGGATCGGACCTCGGCCCTGCAGGAGAGCAATGCGCGCCTGGCGGACCTCGCGCGCCGGGACAGCCTCACCGGTCTCCTGAACCACCGCGCCGCCATCGATGGGCTCGGGACCCTCCTGGCCCCAGGGGACGGGCCCGTCACCGTCATCATGCTGGACCTGGACCACTTCAAGCAGATCAACGACCGCTTCGGCCACCTCGCCGGCGACCGGGTGCTGGAGACCGCGGCGGCGGCACTGGTCCGTCACCTGGGACCCGCCGACCTGTGCGGCCGTTACGGCGGCGAGGAGTTCCTGATCGGTCTGAAGGGTGTCGACGAGGCGTCGGCCCGGGAGCGCGCCGAGCTCCTGCATCAGGCCATCCGGCGGTTGTCCGTCGATGGCCTGCCGGGGCACCCCTTGGGTGCGAGCCTAGGGGTCGCGGTCGCCAGCCACCTGGCCGTCCCCACCGACACCGCCGAGACGGTCATCAGCCGTGCGGACGATGCCCTGTATCGTGCCAAGACCCTGGGGCGCAACCGCGTCGTGATGGCCGCGCCGCCCGAGCCAGGCCTATCGACCGCGGCGAGCCCGCTGCCCTAACGGGCGACGGGCTGGCCCTGGCCTCTGGGATGGTCGCCTGCGGGTCAGGGGCCAAGCGGGCTCAGACGGATGGCTTGTCCGGGCTCGAAACGCCGCCAAATGCGCCCGTCCCATGCCTCCACGGGCCGGAAACGGTCCTTGTAGCTCATCTTGCCGCAGGCCTCGATCCAATAGCCGAGGTAGAGGTAGGGCAGCCCCAGCCTGCGGGCCAGCTCGATCTGGCAGAGGATGGCAAAGGTCCCTGGGGCGCGGCCGGAAAGGGCCGGCTCGAAAAAGGTGTAGACCGCGGACAGGCCCTCGGGGACGACGTCGGTGACCGCCACCGCCATCAGCCGCTCGCCCAGGCGCAGCTCCAATAGGCGTGTCTCCCCGCCCCAGGGGTCGATGAGGAAGTCGCGGTAGTTTTCGCTGGTCCCCTCGGCCATGGAGCCGTCGGGATGGCGTGCCTGCAGGTACCTCTGGTAGAGGGCGAAATGCTCGGGCTCGAAGCTGGGCCGGCGGTCGGTCAGGGTCACTTCGGGCGCGTTGGCCCGGAAGTTGCGCCGCTGAGAGCGATTGGGCTCGAAGTGCTCCACGGGCAACCGCAGGGAGACGCAAGCCCGGCAGTTGCGGCAGGCGGGGCGGTAGATGTGCCGCCCGCTGCGCCGAAAGCCTTGCTCGAGGAGGGCCTGAAAGGTCCGGGCGTCGATGCGCGCCATGGGGTCGACGAAGAGGGTGCGGGCCGGACGCTCGGGAAGGTAGGAGCAGGAGTGGTCCCCGGTTAGGTAGAGGGCGATGGGGCGGTCTTGCCCGGAGCCGGGGTTGCGGTTCACAGCATGCGCTCGCGAGCCGGGGTCAGTGCCAGCGACAGCCGGTCTGGCCGGCCGTTCGCTAGGTCCTCGCTCCCCGGTGGCAGGGGGAAGGAGACGACCCCATCGTCCCAGCTCCCGTTGCGTCCAGGCGTTGGGCACCAGCGCTGCAACAAGGCGATGAAGGTGTCTCGTGGCACCTGCTGCGCGCCCATGCGCACCAGGTGCTGCGACATGACCTGGCAGTCGATGAGGGCTATGCCCCAGGCCCGCAGGCGCTGGGACAGGTGGACCAGGGCCACCTTGGAGGCATCCGCGACGCGCGAGAACATGGACTCGCCGTAAAAGACCCTGCCCAGGCAGACACCATAGAGCCCGCCGACCAGGACCCCCTCCTGCCAGACCTCCACGGAATGGGCGAGGCCCCGGCGGTGCAGCTCCGCGTAGGCGTGGATCATCTCCGGGACCAGCCAGGTCCCGGCCCCGTCGCGGCGGGGAGTGGAGCAGGCGTGGATGACGTGCTCGAAGTCGCGGTCCATGGTCACACCGAGCCGCTGCCGGCGCAGGGTCTTGCGCAGGCTACGCGAGATGTGCACCTGCCCGGGGAAGAGCAGGGTGCGCGGGTTGGGACTCCACCAGAGGATCGGGTCCCCCGCGCTGAACCAGGGAAAGATCCCCTGGCGATAGGCATTGATCAGACGCTCCGGGCTCAGGTCGCCGCCCACGGCCAATAGACCGTTGGGCTCGGCCTCCGCCAGGGCGGCGTCCGGGAAGGGGGCCGCGGGATCGGCTGGATCGAGGAGGAACAACATGTGCTTAGGTTGTGGCGCGGCCGGTGGCATCGGACAGGGGCGCCGCCTCCTGGCGGTAGGGGCTTCGCGCCTGCATCTGCGCGAGATAGTCCGCCATGCCCTCCCGTTCCAGGTCAAGGAAATGCGCGATGCCCTTGCGGAACCCCGGGTCGGCGATCCAGTGCGCCGACCAGGTCGGGGTGGGCAGGAAGCCACGGCTGATCTTGTGCTCGCCCTGGGCGCCGGGCTCGAAACGCTCCAGGCCATGGGCGATGCAGAACTCCAAGCCCTGATAATAACAGGCCTCAAAGTGCAGGCTGTCGAAGTCCGTGAAGCAGCCCCAATGGCGGCCGTAGAGGCTGCGGGTGCCGACCAGATCCAGCGCCGCGGCGACGACCTCGGGTCCCCGGTAGGCGAGGACCAGCAGGACCTGCTCGCCCATGGTCCGGCCGATCTCCTGGAAGAAGGGCAGGGTCAGGGTCGGGATGCCGCCGCGCTTGTCGAAGGTGTCGCAGTAGAGGCGGTGGAACAGTGCCCACTCCCCTTGGGTGACCTCATGGCCTCGCACCAGGCGCAAGCCGATGCCCGCCTCTGCCACTCGGCGACGTTCCCGTTTCACGTTCTTGCGCTTGGGCGCCGAAAAGGCGCCGAGCAAGGCTTCGAAGCTCTCGTAGCCGGCGTTGTGCCAGTGGAACTGGCAGCCGAGGCGGCGCATCAGGCCCTGCTCTTCGGCCCAGGCCGTCTCGTCCTCCGAGGTGAAGAGCCAGTGCAGGGAGGAGACACCGAGCTCCCTGGCCACCTCGCAAGCGCCGCGGATCAGGGCGGCGGCATACTCGGGCCGCCGCGGGCTGTCTCCAGTGAGGATGCGCCGCCCGGTGGCTGGGGTGTAGGGCGATGCCACCACCAGCTTGGGGTAGTAGCGCTTCCCCGCCCGCGCATAGGCGTCGGCCCAGGCCCAGTCGAAGACGAACTCCCCATAGGAGTTCGACTTGAGGTAACAGGGCGCCGCGGCGACGAGGCAGCCCGCATCATCGCGCAGCGCGAGGTGGTGGGGGATCCAGCCGAGGGTGGGGCCGACACAGCCATGGCGCTCCTGGGCGGCGAGAAACTCGTGGCGCAGAAAGGGCGCGTCCGGGTCGGCCAGCCGGTTCCAGTCCGCCGCCGGGATCTGGTCGATGGCCTTGTGGATCGAGAGGTGGAGCATTGGTCTTGGCCTGTAACGTCGGGGAGCGCAGGCAAACGCAGGGCCATCGGCGCGAAGCGTCGGGCGCAGCCCCGACGGCAAGCCGAGCGCGCCCTCCACTGGCAGCCGGGGCGAAAGTGCACAATACTAGCCCAGCCAGCCGGTCAACTATAACCAGCCAGGGCCTCAGTGGGCCCGACCCACCAGCGTCGCGAGGAGTTCCATGCAGAAGTCGCTTTCGATCGACCCGGTCAAGTGTACGGGCTGCCTGCAATGCGAGATGGCGTGCTCCTACACCCACACGCAGTCCATCAACCCGTCCAAGTCCCGCATCAAGGTGTTCAGCTTCGAGCACGAGGGGCGCAAGGTCCCCTACACCTGCACCCAGTGCAGCGACGCCTGGTGCATGCACGCCTGCCCCGTGGATGCGATCAAGCTCGATGCAGCCACCGGGGCCAAGGTTGTGCTGGAGGCCACCTGCGTGGGCTGCAAGGTGTGCACCATCGCCTGTCCCTTCGGCACCATCAACTACATGAGCGACCTGGGCAAGGTGCAGAAGTGCGACCTCTGCGACGGGGACCCGGCCTGCGCCAAGGCCTGCCCCACGGCGGCCATCACCTACGTGGACGCGGACTGGACCGGGCTCGAGCGCATGCGCGTCTGGGCCCAGCGCGCCAATGCCGCGGCCCTTTGAGGAGGAGCACGAACATGGCCTGGACCAGACAGATCCTGCGGGTGAACCTGACCAACGGCACCTGCACCCCCGAGCCCCTCAACATGCAGTGGGCGTTTGATTACCTCGGCTCGCGCGGCCTTGCCAGCAAGTATCTGGTGGAGGAGATCGATCCTAGGGTCGATCCGCTCTCTCCAGCGAACAAGCTCATCATGTCCACCGGGCCCCTCACCGGGACCATGGCCTCCACCGGCGGGCGCTACACGGTGGTGACCAAGGGACCGCTCACCGGCGCCATCGCCTGCTCCAACTCCGGCGGCTTCTTCGGTGCCGAGATGAAGTTCGCCGGTTGGGACATGCTCATCTTCGAGGGCCGCTCGCCCAAGCCCGTCTATCTCTACCTGGAGAACGACCGGGCGGAGCTGCGCGACGCCGCCCACCTCTGGGGCAAGAGCACCTGGCACACGGAGGAGACCATCAAATCCCAGCACCAGGACCCACAGATCCGCATCTCATCCATCGGACCGGCGGGGGAGAACCAGGTCCTCTATGCCTGCATTGTCAACGACCTGCACCGGGCGGCCGGGCGCTCCGGCGTGGGTGCCGTCATGGGCTCCAAGAACCTCAAGGCGGTGGCCATCCGCGGCACCAAGGGCTTCGGCGGCATCCGCGACTTCCCCGAGTTCCTCAAGGTCACCACCGAGAAGAAGCAGATCCTCGCCGACAATGCGGTCACCGGACAGGGGCTGCCCAAGTACGGGACCCAGGTCCTGATGAACGTGATCAACGAGATCGGTGCCCTGCCCACCCGCAATCATCGGGACGTCCAGTTCGAGGAGGCCGGCAAGATCTCCGGTGAGGCCATGCACGAGCCGCGCGCCAGTGACGGTAAGCCGCAGCTCGTGACCAACGCCGCCTGCTTCGGCTGCACCATCGCCTGCGGGCGTATCTCCAAGATCGATGAGACCCACTTCTCCGTCGTCAACAAGCCCGAGTACTGGGGCGCCTCGGGTGGCCTTGAGTACGAGGCGGCCTGGGCCCTGGGGGCGGCCAACGGGGTGGGTGACCTGGAGGCCTTGCAGTACGCCAACCTGGTCTGCAACGAGACGGGCATGGACCCCATCTCCTTCGGCGCCACCGTGGGGGCCGCCATGGAGCTCTACGAGCTAGGGATCCTGACCGATGCCCAGATCGGGATCGCGGCCCCCTTTGGCTCGGCCCAGACCCTGGTGACCCTGGCGGAGATGACCGCGAAGGGCGAGGGTTTTGGCCGCGAGCTGGGTCAGGGCTCCAAGCGGCTCTGCACCAAGTTCGGCCGGCCGGATCTCTCCATGACGGTGAAGGGTCAGGAGTTCCCGGCCTACGACTCCCGCGGCATCCAGGGCATGGGACTCGCCTATGCCACCTCCAACAGGGGCGCCTGTCATCTGCGGGGCTACACCGTCGCGTCTGAGGTCCTGGGGATTCCGTTCAAGACCGATCCGCTCGTCACGGAGGGCAAAGCGGGCCTGGTCAAGGCCTTCCAGGATGCCACCAGCGTCTTCGATGCCTCTGGGCTGTGCATCTTTACGAGCTTCGCCTGGGGCCTGGCGGACATCCAGCCCCAGATCCAGGCCGCCTGCGAGGGCGATTGGTCCCTCGACCGGTTGAACCTGGTGGGCGAGCGCATCTGGAACATGGAGAAGCAGTTCAACCTCGCGGCCGGATTGACCAAGAAGGACGATGACCTGCCGCCGCGGCTCAAGACTGAGCCGGCCAAGACCGGTCCAGCCAAGGGCCTGGTGAACGGCCTGGACGTCATGCTGCCGGAGTACTACGAGCTGCGCGGCTGGGATGCGCAGGGTGTGCCGAGACCCGAGACCCTGAGCCGACTGGGCCTCTAGGCCCGTCGCATCCGTAGGAGCGGCGCCCCGCCGCGACAGGGCGCCTTCCAGATCCTTCTCTGGAACACGCCCCATGGGGTCGAGGGCGGCCCTCCTACGGTGCTCAACCCCTCGCCGCGAGGACAACCGATGAAACACCTGATCCTTGGCAACGGCCCCGCGGGCGTGCTCGCCGCCGAGACCCTGCGCCGCGCGGACCCTACCTGCGAGATCGTCCTGGCGGGAAGCGAGGATGCACCCCCCTATTCGCGCATGGCCATCCCCTACCTGCTGGAGGGCCAGATCGACGAGGCGGGGACCTATCTGCGCAAGGCGCCCGGCCACTACGAGCGTCTGGGTATCGGTGAGCGCCGTGGCCGTGCCGTTGCCCTGGACACGGCGGCACGCAGCGTCCTGTTCCACGACGGCAGCCGCGAGGGGTACGACCGGCTGCTGGTCGCCACCGGGTCTCACCCCATTCGCCCGCCCATCCCAGGCATCGACCTGCCCCAGGTCCTCACCTGCTGGACCCTGGAGGACGCCCGGGCCATCGCCCGGCTCGCCCGGCCAGGCAGCCGGGTGGTCCAGCTCGGCGCGGGTTTCATCGGCTGCATCATTATGGAGGCCCTGGCCGCCCGCGGCGTCGACCTGACCGTCGTCGAGCTGGGCGACCGCATGGTGCCCCGCATGATGACCCAGAAGGCGGGCAACATGATCCGTCGCTGGGTGGAGTCCAAGGGCATCCGGGTGGTCACCCAGGCCGGCATCGACCGCGTCGACCCGGCGGCCGGGGAGGCGCTGCGGGTCCACCTGACGACGGGGCCCGTGCTGGACTGCGACCTGCTGATCGTCTCCGCCGGCGTGGTGCCCAACGTCAGCTTCCTGGAGGCCACGCCCGTCCACGTCGCCAAGGGCGTCCTGGTGAACGACCGCATGGAGACCTCGGTCCCCGGCATCTTCGCCGCGGGAGACGTGGCCGAGGCGCCGGACCTCTTCACCGGGGCCCATCTGGTCTCCGCCATCCAGCCCAACGCCGCCGACCAGGCGCGGGTGGCGGCGCTGAACATGGCCGGAGGGGACGTGCGGCTCCCCGGGGTGCTGGCCATCAATGTCCTGGACACCCTTGGGATGGTTTCCTCCTCCTTCGGTCAGTGGTGGGGGGGCGACGAGCCCGACGGTGTCGAGCTGCTCGACGAGGATCACCGGCGGTACCTGAGCCTCCAGTTTCAGGGCGACGTGCTCATCGGTGCCACCGCCATCGGGCTGACCCAGCATGTGGGCGTGCTGCGGGGGCTGATCCAGAACAAGACCCCTCTCGGACCTTGGAAGAAGGTCCTCAAGGCGGCCCCATTGCGCTTCCCGGAGGCCTATGTGGCGCGGTCCCAGCAGCCGACGGCCCTGACTAGCCAGGCTGGCGTGCATTGAGGCTTGATGGGCCCCTGCGCCAAAGGGCGTCTCGATGACCCGCATTACCCTCAAGCTGTTCGCCGGCCTCGGCGACTACCTGCCGGCCGGGACGCGGGACAACCGGATGGAGCTCGACATCGAGGCCTCGGACACGGTACAGGACGTCCTGACCCGTCAGAAGATCCCCGGGCACCTCGCCCACCTGGTGCTGGTCAACGGGGTCTATATCCCGCCGGCGGCGCGCGCTTCCCAGGGTCTGCGGCCGGGCGATCAACTGGCGGTCTGGCCGCCGATTGCCGGCGGCTGAGCCCTTGGGGGTCCAGGTCACCGTCGACCTGCTGGAGCGCGAGGTCTCGGCGACCCCAGCGGAGTACCTACGCGGCCTGCGAGACGCCTTTCCCGGTGCGGTCGAGGTGGGGCCCTGGGGCTGTCGGGTGCGCCGTGGCTCCGCGGTGCTCGAAGTTGCCGTCACCCCCGGCCCGGAGCGGGTCATCGGCCGCCTGCGGTTGCCCAGGGTCCGGGTCAGGATCCGCTTGAGCGGTGGGGACCCCTCCGCCCGGGCCGAGCTGCTGCGCCGCCTGGACCTGGCCACGCACAGGGGTGGCGGCTGATGGGCCAGACCCTGCTGGAGGCCGTCGTGCTCCTCGGCCGCCTGGACCCTGGGGTCCTCGCCATCGTGTGGCTCTCCTTCAAGGTGAGCCTCGGTGCCACCCTGGTCGGCGCCCTCGCCGGGTTGCCGCTGGGGGCCTGGATCGCCGTGGCGGAATTTCCCGGCCGCCCGGCCGTCACCGTCCTGCTCAATGGCCTGATGGGCATGCCGCCCGTGGTGCTGGGACTCCTGGTCTACCTGACCCTGTCTCGCTCCGGACCTCTGGGGGCGCTGGGGCTGCTCTACACGCCGACCGCCATGGTGATCGCCCAGACCCTGCTCGTTGCACCCCTGATGGCGGCCCTGACCCGCCAGACGGCGGAAGACGCCTGGCGCGAGTATCGCACCGAGCTGACCGCCTTCGGCTTCAACCGCCGCCAGGCCGTGGCGACCTTGCTCCATGACTGCCGCTTCTCCCTGGTCGTGGTCCTGCTGGCCGGGCTTGGCCGCGCCATGTCCGAGGTGGGTGCCGTGATGATCGTGGGCGGCAACATCGACGGCTACACCCGGGTCATGACCACGGCCATCGCCCTGGAGACCTCCAAGGGAGACCTGCCCCTGTCCATTGCCCTCGGGCTGGTCCTCATCTCGCTCGTCATCGCCCTCAACGGCCTGGCCTACGGCCTGCGCCAAGGGGCGATGCGCACGTACGGTTGAGTGGCATGGGCGGGTTGCGCCTGGCCGGGCGGGACTCGCGGAGGCTGCGCGCTAGGGGTCGGAGGCGCCCTCGCGAGGCCTGCTGGCCCTGCCCCCATTCGCTCGCGTTGCGCTCGAACCCCGGGCAAGGAACAATCCCGGCCCGCCATGTTTCCGATTCGACTGGATGGACTGAGTTTCACCCCCAATGGCCGCCCGGTGCTGAGCGGGCTCCATCTCACGCTGGCGGGAGAGGGGATCACCCTGATGCTAGGTCCGAACGGGGCAGGCAAGACGGTGCTGCTGCGCATCCTGGCGGGGCTGGAGCGCCCCCACGGGGGGTGCATCTCCTGGGCTGGGCTTGGGGCGCCCGGGGGGCGGATTGCCATGGTCTTCCAGCACCCCATGCTGCTGCGCACCACGGTCGCGCGAAACGCGGCCCTCGGGCTCAAACCCCTGGGACTGCCAGCGGCGGAGGTGCGCCGGCGGGTCGGCGACGTCTTGGCCAGGGTGGGCCTGGCCCACCGGAGCGGGGACAGCGCCCGGCAGCTCTCCGGCGGCGAGCGCCAGCGCCTGGCCTTGGCCAGGGCCTGGGCGGTACGGCCAGACCTGTTGCTCCTGGACGAGCCCACAGCGGCCCTCGACCCTACCGCCACCGAGTCCGTGGAGCGGATCGTGCGCGAGATCCGCACGGATGGGGCTCGGGTGCTTATGGCCACCCACAACCTGGGGCAGGCGATGCGCCTGGCCGATGACATCGTCTTCATCGAGGCGGGCCGGGTCCGGGAGCACAGCCCGGCGGCGCGCTTTTTCGCCAGACCGCAGTCTCCGGAGGCCCGGCTGTTCATCAAGGGCGAGCTCCCATGGCGCATCGCATTGCCCGACTGACCCGACTGCAGCCGCTCCTGGTGGCGGCCTCGCTGCCCCTGGCCTTGGTCGTCCAGGCAGAGGAGTCCATCCTGGTGGCCTCCACGACATCGACCGAGCAGTCAGGGCTGTTCGGCCACCTCCTGCCGCTGTTCGAGCAGGCGACGGGCATCAAGGTCAAGGTGTTGGCGCTGGGCACCGGCCAGGCCCTGGACACCGGCCGGCGCGGGGATGCGGACCTGGTCCTGGTGCATGATCGGCCCGCGGAGGACACATTTGTCGCCGAGGGCTACGGCGTGGAGCGCCGGGACGTGATGTACAACGACTTCGTCCTGGTGGGACCAAGGGCCGATCCGGCCAAGGCGCGCGGGAGCCAGGACGCCCCGGCAGCGTTCAAGGCCATCGCGGCCGGAGGGACGCCCTTCGTCTCCCGCGGGGACAGGAGCGGGACCCACGCGGTGGAGCTGCGTCTCTGGAAGGCGGCGGGGGTGGACCCCAAGGGCTGGGCCGGGTACAAGGAGTCAGGCTCGGGCATGGGCCCGACCCTCAACATGGCCGCATCCCTCGGCGCCTATACCCTGTCCGACCGCGGCACCTGGCTGTCCTTCAAGAATCGCCAGGATCTGGACATCGTCTTTGCGGGCGATCCGGTCATGGTCAATCGCTATGGGGTCATCTTGGTCAACCCGGCCAAATATCCCAACGTGCGTCAGATAGCGGGCATGCGATTCATCGACTGGCTCACGGGCCCCGCGGGCCAGGCGGCGATCGCCGACTACAAGATCAATGGGGAACAGATCTTCTTCCCCAACGCGGCGAGGTAGTCCTCGCGCGGGAACCGTCTGTCCGGTGAGGTCCCCTATGCCAAATGCATCCGAATGCGGCGGCGGCACGCCAGCCCTGAGCGTCCAGGCGGCGCGCCAGGCCCTTCTCGATGTCGTGGCCCCCGTCGACGGCTGGGAGCAGGTGCCCATCCGCTCCGCCCTCGGTCGCATCCTGGGGCGCGATGTCATGGCGCCCTTCGATGTGCCCGCCCAGGACAACTCGGCCATGGATGGGTTTGCCGTGCGGGCGGCGGATCTCGTCGCGGCGGAGAACCGGCTGGCCCTGGTCGGGACGGCCTTTGCGGGCAGCCCTTTCGCCGGGCGAGTGGCGCCCGGGCAGGCGGTTCGGGTCATGACCGGTGCCGTGCTCCCCCAGGGTGCCGACACCGTGGTCATCCAGGAGGTGGCGCGTCTGGAGGGCGGCCAGGTCGTGGTGCCGGCAGTCCGCGAGCCCGGCCAGAACGTGCGCCGCGCCGGGGAGGATCTCGCCGCTGGCCGCCCGGCGCTCCTCGCCGGGCGCCGCATCGGCCCGGGGGAGCTGGGTCTGCTGGCGTCCCTCGGCCTTGCCGAGGTCAGGGTGCGACGTCGCCCTCGGGTGGCCTTCTTCTCGACAGGCGACGAGCTTGCATCCATCGGCCGTCCGCTGGGACCGGGCGAGGTTTACGACAGCAACCGCTACAGCCTCTATGGCGCCTTGACGGGCCTGGGCCTGGATGTCCTCGATCTGGGCGTGGTGCGCGACGATCCAGCCGAGCTGGAGCAGACCCTCCGCGAGGCAGCGGCCCAGGCCGACGCCGTGCTGACCACCGGCGGCGTCTCGGTGGGCGAGGCCGACTATGTGCGCGACGTCATGTCCCGCCTCGGCGAGGTGCGGTTTTGGCGCATCGCCATCAAGCCCGGCCGGCCCATGGCCTTCGGCCGGGTGGGGGGTGCCTGGCTGTTCGGGCTGCCCGGCAACCCGGTGGCCGTGCTGGTGAGCTTTTATCAGGTGGTGTTAGACGCTCTGCACCGGCTCCAGGGCCTGGACCCCTTGCCCCCACGCATCAGCTTCCGTGTCCCTTGTGACAGCGCTATTCCCAAGCGCCCGGGCCGCCAGGACTATGCGCGCGGCATCTTGTTCCAGGCTGAGGGCGAATGGCGGGTCCGGCTGTCCGGCAACCAGGGGTCTGGCGTTTTGCACTCCGTGACCGATGCCAACTGCTTCATCTGTCTGCCGGAGGACAACGGCGGCGTGGCTGTTGGCGACCTGGTGGCAGTGCAGCCCTTCGCCGGTCTGGCTTGGCTGTGACGGGGAGCCGGCGCCTTGCCCCATGCCCGCGGTGCGCGGTTGCGCCGCAACCGCCCCTGGCCGCCCCGCCGGCCGCTCGCGCCGCTGGGCTCTGGCCCCAGCGCTGTCCGAACAGGGGCTGACCTCGCCCGCCCGTCGGCGGCTGCGGTATCCTTGCGCCCTTGCGTCTCGTCCAACCGGTCCGACCCCAACCCATGCATTCAGACTATGATCCGCGCGCCTGCGAAGCGGCGGCGCAGCGCTATTGGCAAGAGCACCAATCCTTCAAGGCGGTGGAGGATCACCGCCGGGAGAAGTTCTATTGCCTGTCCATGTTCCCCTACCCCTCGGGTCGGCTGCACATGGGGCATGTGCGCAACTACACCATCGGGGACGTGATCGCCCGGTATCAACGGGCGCTCGGCAAGAACGTCCTTCAGCCCATGGGATGGGACGCCTTCGGCCTGCCGGCGGAGAACGCCGCCATCAAGCACGGCCTGCCGCCGGCGCAGTGGACGCGCTCGAACATCGCCTACATGAAGGAGCAGTTGAAGCGTCTCGGCTTTGGCTACGACTGGGACCGAGAGCTGGCCACCTGCGACCCGGACTACTACCGCTGGGAGCAGTGGCTGTTCACGCGTCTGATGGAGAAGGGCCTGGCCTACCGCAAGACGGCCCTGGTCAACTGGGACCCCATCGATCAGACCGTGCTCGCCAACGAGCAGGTCATCGACGGCAAGGGGTGGCGCTCCGGGGCGCCGGTGGAGAAGCGCGAGATCGAGCAGTGGTTCGTGCGCATCACCGATTACGCTCAGGAGCTGCTCGACGGCCTCGACGCGCTCCCCGGCTGGCCGGAGCAGGTCCGCACCATGCAGCGCAACTGGATCGGCCGCTCCGAGGGGGTCTACATGGAGTTCGGCATCGCCGGGTCCGACGAGTGCCTGGGGATCTACACCACCCGCCCGGACACCGTCATGGGGGTGACCTATGTGGCGGTCGCCGCGGAGCATCCCCTGGCCCGCCGCATGGCCGCCGGCGACCGGGGGCTTGCGGGGTTCATCGAGGAGTGCCGCCGGGGCGGGGTCTCCGAGGCTGAGATCGAGACCATGGACAAGCGCGGTCATCCGCTTGGTTTGGACGCCATCCACCCGATCACCGGCGAGGCGCTGCCCATCTACGCCGCCAACTTCGTGCTCATGGGCTACGGCACCGGGGCCGTCATGGCGGTACCGGCCCACGACCAGCGCGACTGGGAGTTTGCGGAGCGCTACGGCATCCCCAAGCGCCAGGTGATCGTCAGCGCGGACGGGTCGCCCTGCGGCATCGAGGCTGCCGCCTTCGTGGACAAGGGTGTCCTGAGGGACTCCGGCCCCTTCGACGGCCTGACCTCGGACCAGGCCTTCGCCGCCATCGCCCGGTGGCTGGAGGAGCGCGGCAAGGGCGGTATGCGGGTCAACTTTCGGCTGCGCGACTGGGGCGTCTCGCGTCAGCGCTATTGGGGCTGCCCGATCCCGGTGGTGCGTACGCCGGATGGGGGCATCCGCGCCGAGACGCAGCTCCCGGTACGTCTGCCCGAGGACGTGGTCGTCGACGGGTCGGGCTCGCCCTTGAAGAACATGCCGGCCTTCTCGGCCCTGCCCGGGGGCGAGCTACGGGAGACAGACACCTTCGATACCTTCTTCGAGTCGTCGTGGTACTACGCCCGCTACTGCTCACACGACTGCGCGACCGCCATGCTGGATGAGCGCGCCCGCTATTGGCTGCCGGTAGACCAGTATGTCGGTGGCATCGAGCATGCGGTGCTGCATCTGCTCTATGCGCGCTTCTTCCACAAGCTGATGCGTGACGAGGGCCTGGTCGCGTGCGACGAGCCCTTCGCCCGACTTCTCACCCAGGGCATGGTGGTCGCCGAGACCTACTACCGTGAGGACGATCAGGGACGCAAGCAGTGGTACAACCCGGCCGACGTGGACGTTACCCGGGATGAGAAGGGCCGCATCACGGGGGCCGTGCTGCGCTCCGACGGGCTGCCGGTGACGCCCGGTGGCATGGAAAAGATGTCGAAGTCCAAGAACAACGGCATCGACCCCCAGGTGCTGATCGACAAGTACGGGGCCGACACGGTGCGTCTCTACACCATGTTTACCTCGCCCCCGGACCAGTCCCTGGAGTGGAACGACGACGGGGTGGAGGGGGCCTCGCGGTTCCTCAGGCGGCTGTGGAATCTGGCCCTGGGCGCGGCGCAGGACGCCGCCCAGCTCGACCCGTCCGCCCTGGGCGCGTCCCAGCAGGCGGCGCGCCGCGAGGTCCATGCGGCCCTGCAGAAGGCGCTCTACGACTACGAGCGCCACCAGTTCAACACAGTGGTCTCGGCCTGCATGACCATGGTCAATGTCCTGTCGCGGCTCGATGACTCCGCCGGCAGCCGAGCGGTGCTGAGGGAGGGGCTGAGCATTGTCCTGCGCCTGCTTGCCCCCATTGCACCTCACATGGCCCACCACCTGTGGCGGGAGCTGGAACTGGGCGAGGACATCCTGACGGGCGGCTGGCCGGCGGTGGACACGTCTGCCCTTCACCGCGACGCGATCGAGTATGTGGTCCAGGTCAACGGTAAGGTCCGGGCCAAGGTCCAGGTGCCGGTGGATGCGGGACGCGAGGCGATCGAGGCGGCGGCCCTGGCCAATGAGAACGTGCGCCGTTTCGTGGGCGATGGCGTCGTACGCAAGGTCGTGGTGGTGCCGAACAAGCTGATCAACGTGGTGGCAGGGTGATGGGCGTGGCTCGCATCTGCGCGCGCTGGCCCTGGAGCTGGCTTGGGTGCCGGGTAGGGGGTGGCTGGGCCCTCGGTGTCCTGCTTGGGCTCCTGGCCCTGGGCCTCGCCGGCTGCGGTTTCAAGCTGCGCGGCGAGGTGGAGATACCTCCTGACCTCAATCCCGTATTCATCCAGGCGGGTGCCGGCTCCCCGGTCGCCCAGGCGGTTCGTGATCGCTTGAGGGGCAGCCAGGTGCGCCTGGTGGCGAGCTCGAAGGAGGCCAAGCTCAACCTGCGCATCCTCTCCGAGCAGCGCGCCTCCCGCGTCGTGGCTGTGGACCGCAGCGGCAGGGTGCTGTCCTACGATCTCTACTACCGTGTCGCCTTCGACGCCATCGGCAAAGATGGGCAGGCACTGCTGTCGCGGCAAGACATCGAGCTGGTGCGGGGTTTCGATAATGCCGACACGGAGGTCCTGGGCAAGCAGTTGGAGGGTGAGCTGATCTACCAGGACCTGATCGACGACGCCGCCGAGCGGGTGCTGATGCGACTGCGGGCCGCCCTGATCAACCCGGCGGCGAAGCGCACTGCGGCCCCGCCCGCGAAGCCTTAGACCATGCGCCTGGGCTTCGACCAGCTCGCGGGACACCTCCAGCGTCAGCTCCTGCCGATCTATCTGATCTGCGGGGACGAGCCCTGGCAACTGGGCGAGGCGGCGCGGCTGGTTCGCGGCCGGGCGCTCGCCCTGGGGTTCGAGCGGGAGGTCCTAGACCAGGAGGCCAGCTTCGACTGGTCCGCCTTGGCCGCGGCCACAGACGCCCAGTCGCTCTTTGCGAGCCGCCGGCTGATCGAGCTGCGCCTGAGCGCCGCGACCCTGGGTCAGGAGGGCGCCGCCGCCGTGCGTCGCTACTGCACACGCCTCAGCGCGGACACCGTGGTCCTGCTGATGGCCCCCCAGCTCGAGCGCAAGGAGCTCAAGGCCCAGTGGGCTCAAGAGGTCGACGGGGTGGGGGTCCTGGTCCAGGTCTGGCCCCTGGAGGGCGGCCGCCTGGTCGCCTGGCTGACCGAGCAGCTCGTTGCCGCCGGCTTGCGGCCTGGCCCCGGTGTGGCCGCGCTCCTGGCAGAGCGGGTCGAGGGGAATCTGCTTGCGGCGGTCCAGGAGATCGAGAAACTGCGCCTGTTGCGCGAGCCGGGTCCGCTGGACGAGGCGGCGCTGCTCGGGGCCATCTGCGATAATGCCCGCTTCGACCTGTTCGACCTCAGCGACGCCTCCCTGGCGGGGGATCGGGCCCGGGTGGCGCGCGTCCTGAGCGGACTGGCCGGGGAGGGGACGGCGGCAGCCCTGGTCCTTTGGGTCCTGGCGCGGGAGCTGCGCCTGCTGGCGGCCGCCGCCTGGGCCAAGCGGCAGGGCCGCGACCCGGCCAGGGTGCTGGCCGAGCAACGGCTGCCGCAGGGCCGTCAAGCGGCGATCCTGGGCGCGCTGCGCCGCCTGTCGCTGGAGCGGGTGCGGGCCTTGCTGCGGCGCTGTGCCGAGGCCGACCGGGCCATCAAGGGACTGACCGGGGCGGACCCCTGGCTGGTGCTGCATCGCATCGCGGACGCTCTGGCCGGCGGACCCTCCGACGGCTGGGAGCGCCCGCCGGGACTTGCGGATGAGCCTGCCTGAGCCCATGGCCGGGGCCGCGCAAGTGCCCCGGCTTCGGCCGTCGATCAATGAGCCTGAGGGTGACCAAAGCCATGTCCGAGCAACAGACCATCGATGTCTCCGCTTACATGACGGACCTGGGGCGGCGCGCCCGAGCCGCCGCCCGGCACCTGGCCAGGGCCGAGACCGCGGCCAAGGATCGCGCCCTCCTGGCCATGGTCGATGAGATCGACGGCCGCCGCGCGGAGATCGCGGCCGCGAACGCCGAGGACCTGGAGCTGGGCGTCGCCAAAGGGCTGGATGCGGCCATGCTCGACCGCCTGGAGCTGACCCCGGCCCGCATCGACGCCCTGCTCGAGGGATTGCGCCAGATCGCCGCGCTCCCGGACCCTGTGGGTGCCATCACCGACCTCAACTACCGTCCCTCCGGGATCCAGGTGGGCCGCATGCGGGTCCCGCTTGGGGTGGTCGGCATCATCTATGAGTCGCGCCCGAACGTGACGGCGGACGCCGCCGGTCTGTGCCTCAAGTCCGGCAACGCCACCGTCCTGCGCGGCGGCTCCGAGGCCATCCGCTCGAACCAGGCCATCGCCGCCTGCATTCGCCAGGGTCTGACCCGGGCCGAGCTCCCCGCCGACGGCGTGCAAGTGGTGGGGACCACCGACCGCGCCGCGGTCGGGGCCATGATCGCCATGCCCGAGTACATCGACGTCATCATCCCGCGCGGCGGTAAGGGGTTGATCGAGCGCATCAGCCGCGAGGCGCGGGTACCCGTCATCAAGCACCTGGACGGGATCTGCCATGTCTACATCGACGAGGGGGCGGACCTCGACAAGGCCTTCCGTATCGCCATGAACGCCAAGACCCAGCGCTACGGCACCTGCAACACCATGGAGACCCTGCTGGTGGCCGAGGCCGTCGCGCCAGCCGTGCTGCCGCGCCTGGGTGCTGCGCTGGCTGAAAAGGGGGTGGAGCTGCGCGGGTGCCCTCGCACCCGAGCCCTCCTGCCCCAGGCCGTGGCGGCGACGGAGCAGGATTGGGACACCGAGTATCTGGCGCCCATCCTCTCGGTGCGGGTGGTGGCTGGTCTGGACGAGGCCATGGACCACATCGCCGCCCACGGCTCGGCTCACACCGACGCCATCGTCACCGAGGACTACAGCCGGGCGCGGCGCTTCCTGCGTGAGGTGGACTCGAGCTCGGTCATGGTCAATGCCTCCACCCGCTTCGCCGACGGCTTCGAGTACGGGCTGGGGGCGGAGATCGGCATCAGCACGGACAAGTTCCACGCCCGTGGCCCGGTGGGGCTGGAGGGGCTGACCTCGGTGAAGTTTGTCGTTCTGGGCAATGGTGAGGTCCGCGGCTAGGCGCGGCGGGCCCGAGCCCAACACCTTGGCGTCCCGCCCAGGAGCCTGGGGGCCCTTTCCAGGGGCCCCGGGGCAGCGGACCCGTTACTTCGCCGAGCTTTTCTGCTAGATTTCGAGTTCAAGCGAGCATGCACCGCTGCCGAGGGACTTGCATCTGATCGACCCCTGTGAGACCGCCCGCCGGCTCATCCCGACGTCTCCACGGCGAGCGGCAGACTTGGCCCCGGTGGGTCTCCCCGCCCACCGGAGCGGTTTGGCACCCGGCGGCCGGGCATGATTGGCGTCCTCGGCGGCACCTTCGATCCCATCCATTTCGGCCATCTGCGTCCCGCCCTCGATTGCCTCCAGTCCCTCGGCCTCGACGAGGTGCGCTTCATCCCGTTGAAGGTGGCGGTGCATCGCGCCCAGCCCAAGGCCTCTGCGGAGGCGCGCTTGGCCATGGTGGAGGCCGGCATCGCCGCGGCCTCGGGTCTGGTGGCAGACGGCCGGGAGCTCGGACGCGGCGGGGCATCCTACTCCTACGACACCCTGTGCTCGGTCCGCCGGGAGATCGGGCCGACCACGCCCATCTGCCTGCTGATCGGCGCCGATGCCTTCAACGGCTTCCTCTCCTGGCACCGCCCAGCCGATATCCTGTCCCTGGCCCATCTGGTGGTGATGCAGCGACCGGGTGCCCCTGAGCCCGAGGATCCGCTCCTGCGCGAGTGGGTGGCCGAGCGGGGCTGCAGCGACGTTGCGGCATTGCGCCGTCTGCCTGGGGGCCGCATCCTGCACAAGCGCGTGACCCAGCTCGGCATCTCGTCGAGCCAGATCCGCGCCCTGATCGCCGCTGGCCACAGCGCCCGCTACCTGCTCCCGGATCCGGTCCTTGAGTTGATCGAGCGCGAGGGGCTCTACCGAGGCGCCGCCCAGGGCGCGGGCGCCTCCCTGGATGCCCGGCGTGGCCACTCTATCCCGTCGGCAGGCGCCGCCCTCCCGACCCAGCCCCAAGAAGAGGAGATCGCATGCAGCTTGAACAACTGAAGGACCTGGTCCTGACGACCCTGGAGGACATGAAGGCCCGCGATGTGGTCCTGATGGACGTGCGCGGCAAGACAGCCGTGACCGACTACATGGTGGTCGCCTCGGGGACCTCGGACCGCCACGTCAAGGCGATCGCCGAGACCGTGGCGTACCGTGCCAAGGACGCCGGCGAGCCCCCCCTCGGGACCGAGGGCGTCAACGAGGGCGAATGGGCGCTGATCGACCTCAATGGGGTCGTGGTGCATGTGATGCTGCCCAAGGTGCGAGACTTCTATGCCCTGGAGCGGCTTTGGTCGGCCCCATCCGCGGCGCGGGCGGCCGGCGGCGCTCCCGTCTGAGGGGCGGCCGGTGGGTTGGGCCCGGCCCGCTCCGGTGCGAAGGCCATCTGGCTGACGACCCGTGGACCGCTTCGATCGCATCTTCGAGGTCAACCGCATCCTCCAGGCGGCGCGAGCGCCGGTCTCGCGCCGACGCCTTGAGGCGGAGCTGGAGTGCTCTCGGGCGACGGTCAACCGCATCATCGAGGACATGCGGCTGTACCTCAGTGCACCGATCGTCTACGACGCGGTGCGCAACGGCTATTTCTACGACCAGTCCGAGGGCATGTATGAGCTGCCCGGGCTCTGGCTCAATGCCTCGGAGCTGCACGCCCTGCTCTCGGTCCAGCAGCTGCTGTCCGCGGTCCAGCCGGGTCTGCTCGACCCCTTGCTCAAGCCCCTCAACAAGCGCATCGCGGCCCTCCTGGACCTCCAGCAAGCCGGGGCCGATGGCCTGGTTGGGCGCATCCGTGTCCTGCAGGCCGCAGGCCGCCAGGGCGGGGAGTGTTTCCCGACCGTGGCGGGGGCCCTGGCGCAGCGGCGGCAGCTTCGCCTGCGCTATTTCAACCGGGGCGACGATCGCCGTAGCGAGCGAACCGTGTCACCCCAGCGTCTGACCTATTACCGCGACAACTGGTACCTGGATGCCTGGTGTCACCTGCGCGAGGGGCTGCGTACCTTTGCCCTGGATGCCATCGAGGAGGCCCGTGCCCTGGACGCCCCCGCCCAGGACATACCCGAGGCGCAGCTCGATGCCCACTATGCAAGCTCTTACGGGATCTTCGCCGGCGCTCCCAGCCGGGTCGCGGTGTTGCGCTTCGCCGCCCGCCGGGCCCGCTGGGTGGCCAAGGAGCGCTGGCATCGCGACCAGGAGGCACGGGTTCTGGCGGACGGCCGATACGAGCTTCGGATACCCTACAGCAATACCCCGGAGCTGCTGATGGACATCCTGAAGTATGGGCCGGACGTGGAGGTGGTGGCCCCAGGGGAGCTGCGCGCCGCGGTGATCAATCAGCTCGATGCCGCCCGAGCGCTCTATCACGACGGGGCGGAGGCCCCGCAGGGGCGAGGCGATGCACCTGCCTAGGCGAACCCCGCCGGGTGCGACGGGTCACGCCGGGGCGAGTCAGGCCCCGATGGTCACCCTGGTCGCCGCCCTGGCCCTGAACCGGGTCATCGGCCGCGGCAATGGCCTTCCCTGGCACCTCCCGGCGGACCTGGCCCACTTCAAGCGACTGACCCTCGACAAGACCATCATCATGGGGCGGCGCACCTGGGAGTCCTTGCCGGGGCTGCTGCCGCGCCGCACCCACATCGTCGTCAGCCGCGACGTCGGCTACCGGGCACCCGGGGCCCTGGTGGTTGACGCCCCGGAAGCGGCGCTCGCCGCCGCCGGTGCCGAGCCCGAGGTGATGGTGGTCGGCGGTGCCTCGCTGTACCGCCAGCTTCTGCCCCAGGCCGATCGGATGGAGCTGACCCTGGTCGAGGCGCAGGTCGATGGCGATGCCTGGTTCCCGGCCTGGGACGCCAGGGAGTGGCGCGAGAGCGGGCGTGTCTACCGGCCGGCGGATCCCCGCAATGCCTACGCGCTGACCTTCCTGCGTCTGGAGCGACGGCTCGTCTCGACTTGACCCTCAGGCCGGCCCCGCGCCCTTGGGCCTGCGGTAGGTCGGACACTCGACCTCGAAGCGCTTGACTGGCCGCTTGCGGCGAATGCGGATCGCGGTCAGGTGGCCTCCCCACAGGCAGCCCGTGTCCAAGCACCAGACGTTGTCTTCTGCGAGCCACTTCAGGGTGGACCAGTGCCCGAAGACGATGCGCTCGCCGCGGCTCGCCCGCTGGGGAATGCGGAACCAAGGGAGGGTGCCGGCGGTGTGGCTCCCTGGGTGGCCCTTGGCCGACAGGTCGAGGCGTCCCAAGGGGTCGCAGTAGCGCATCCGCGTCAGACAGTTGGTGATGAATCTGAGCCGCTCCATGCCTGTCAGCCCCGGCGACCAGAGGGCCGGCTCGTCGCCATACATCGCCGTCAGGAAGACGTGGTAATCCGGGCCCTGCAGGGCCGTCTCCACCTCGCGGGCGCAGGCCAGGGCCAGGGGGATGTCCCACTGGGGCGGCAGGCCCGCGTGGATCATGGTGAAGCCCTTGTCCGGGTCGTGGTGCATGAGGGGGCGACGGCGCAACCAGGCGAGCAGCTCGTCGCGGTCCCTGGCGTGGAGGACGGCGTCGAGGTTGTCCTTGTGCGCGTCCTTGGTTTGGCCCTCGGCCCGGGCCAGCAGGTGCAGGTCGTGATTGCCGAGGACGACCACCGCCCCCGTGCCAAGGGCCTTGACGAACCGTAGCACGGCCAGGGAATCGGGGCCTCGATTGACCAGGTCACCGACGAACCAGAGCCTGTCCGCATCCGGGTCGAAGCCGATCCGATCCAGCAGGCGGCGCAGGGAGTCGTAACAGCCCTGCACGTCGCCGATCGCGTAGGTCGCCACGGGGAAGGCCGAGCGCGCTAGTGCAGGACCTTGGGCACGGACAATGAGAAGGCCGGAATCTCCGCCTTGAAGTGGGTGCCGTCGGCGGCGACCATGCCGTAGCTTCCGTGCATGCTGCCGACTGGGGTCTCCAGCAGGGTCCCACTCGTATAGCGGAAGCTCTGGCCCGGTTTCAGATACGGCTTCTCTCCGACCACACCCTCACCGCGGACCTCCTGAATCTTGCCGTCGGTATTTGTGATCACCCAGTGACGGTCGAGGAGCTGGGCGGCCTCAGTGCCCTGGTTTTCGATGGTGACGGTGTAGGAGAAGGCATACCGGCGCTCGCTGGCGCGGGACTGGTCGGGTAGGTAGGCGCTGCGGACGCTGACCTTGATTCGGTAACGGGGGTCGTCTTTTCCTGTCATGGTCGGCCTCTGATCGATCAACTGTGCAAGGTAAGGGCCGCCACCGCAAAAGGCAACGTGGGCGGGGCCTCGGGGTTAGGATGCCGGGCCCCCAAGAGGGTCCTCCGGGCTTGGCCCCACGCGATGCCCGGCCCTGGGTGGGGCTTTGTGTGGGTTATCCCAGTCTGGCGCTGCGGGCGAGACAAAGCGCCGCGAAAAGGCGATAATGCCGCAGCCTGAGCGCCCTGGGGAGGGGCCCCGTGTTGGCGCAGTTGCACTTCGTTCGAGCAGGTGCTTAGTCTCTGTTCCAGCGAGATTACTAGAAGTCAAAGCCGGCACGTCCATGACATTCAAGCGCAACCGCCGGAAGCCTGATCTGTTTGCGGTGTTACTGGTCATCTTGGCCCTGGGCATGTCGGTCACCCTGGCCTACCAAGTCCACGTCTACTATGGGGGCAATGCGGTGCCGATCGCCAAGCAGGCCCCCACTGGTCCGCGCTCCGGCGGTTGATGACTCCTGCGGGCTGACTCCCCGGGGTCGGGCTCCGTTGCCCCGTCGCCCCGTCGCCTTTTCACCCCCAGCCCTTGCCAGCGCCGCTTCCTCGACCCACGTCGATCACAAGGCGCGCCGGCGTTTGGCGCCGCTCCTGCTCGCCCCGTGAGGCGCGTTCCGGTATCTTCAGCTCGGATGGTCAAGCCGCAAGGGCCGGCGTGCCGGTCTTGCATCCTGACGACGGCGCTCGCGAGGGCCGCCTCGTCGTCCGTGTGGGGGTGATGGCGCGATGGCAGATCGGGTGCGTGTCGGTGTCATTGGGGTCGGTTACCTGGGGCGGTTCCATGCCCTGATCTACTCCCGCCTGCCGGATGTCGAGCTGATTGGCGTCGTAGACACGGATGCGCAGCGGGCCGACGAGGTGGCGGCCGAGGCGGGCTGCCGGGTGTTCGCTGACGCGCAACAGCTCGCCGCTGCGGTCGACGCGGTGAGTGTCGTCGTGCCGACCACGGCACACCTGCAGGTCGCCGCACCACTGCTGCGCCGCGGGGTGCATGTGCTGATCGAGAAGCCCATCGCGGCGACGGTCGAGGAGGGGCGCGAGATCGTGCGCCTGGCTGAATCCCAGGGGGCCATTTTGCAGATTGGCCATCTCGAGCGGTTCAACGCAGGGGTCATGACCCTTGCGCAACGCATCACGGAGCCGCGCTACATCGAGGCCCAGCGCATGGGCGGCTTCGTCGAGCGGGCCACGGACGTGGATGTGGTCTCCGACCTGATGATCCACGACATCGACATCATCCTGTCTCTGGTTGGCTCGGAGATCAGCCACATCTCGGCCCTCGGCTCGCCCGTGCTGACCGAGCACGTCGACATCGCCGCGGCGCAGATCGAGTTCTCCAACGGAGCGGCGGCTAACGTGGTCGCGAGCCGGGTCTCTGACAAGAAGATGCGCCGCATCCGTGTCTTCCAGCCCGGCATGTACTTGTCCCTGGACTTCATCGATCAGACCATCGATATTGCCGAGCCGCACCTTACGCCGGGTGCCGAGCGACCTGAGATCGTGCGCCAGCGCATTCAGATCGAGCCGGTCAAGCCACTCGACAGGGAGATCGAGGCCTTTGTGGCGTGCGTGCGTGGCGGGCAGCGTCCCATCGTCCATGGCCGAGTGGGGCTCAAGGCCCTGGAGGTCGCCCTCCAGGTGCGGGCCAAGATCCATGCCTAGCGCGGCGGGTTGGCCCGGCGGCTGATCTCCTCCGCGCAGGCGATCGCCGCCTCCAGGCTGCCGCTGTCGCCGCTGCCGGTGCCCGCCAGATCCAAGGCCGTGCCATGGTCGACCGAGGTGCGGATGATGGGTAGGCCTAGGGTGACGTTGACCGCCTGCCCGAAGCCGAGGTGCTTGAGGACCGGCAGCCCTTGGTCGTGGTACAGGGCTAGCACCACGTCGGCCTGGGCCAGCATGGGCGGGATGAAGGCGGTGTCCGCCGGGACTGGCCCCCTGAGGTCCATCCCCTCGGTCCTTAGCCTGGCCAGGGTCGGCTCAATGACCTCGATCTCCTCGCGACCCAGGTAGCCCCCTTCCCCCGCGTGCGGATTGAGTCCGCAGACCAGGATGCGCGGATGGGCGATGCCGAATCGCTCGCGTAGGTCCTGGTCCAGGATGCGCAGGACCTTGGCCAGAAGCTGCGGGGTGATGGCCCCACTGACCTGGGACAGCGGCAGGTGGGTGGTCGCCAGGGCGACCCGCAGCCCAGGGGCGATCAGCATCATCACCGGATCGGCCCCGCAGCGCTCGGCCAGGAGCTCGGTGTGGCCGGAGAAGGGCAGGCCAGCGGCGTTGATGACGCCCTTGTGCACGGGGCCTGTGACCAGGGCGTCGAAGTGCCCCGCCAGGCAGCCGTCGCAGGCAACCCTCAGGGTCTCGATGACATAGCCGGCATTGGCTGGGTCGAGCCGACCGGGCAGGGCGGGGGCGCCCAGCGCGACCGGCCGCACCCTGAGGGTGCCGGCCTGCTGGGGGGTCCTGGGGGCCTCGGGGTCCCAGACGCTCAGCCGCAGCGGCAGCCCGAGTGCCTCCGCGCGGCCCGCCAGCAGCACTGGGTCCGCGATGGCCACCAGCTCGCTGGCCCAGTCGCGCTGGGCGATGCGCACGCAAAGATCCGGCCCTAGGCCCGCCGGCTCGCCCGGGGTCAGCGCGAGCCGGGTGGCCGCGGATCGGTCTACGCGAGCTGGGCCCACGCGGGTCAGTCGCCCCCCTTGTCGAGGCGGATCTCCACATAGGCCTCATCGCGCAGGCGCCGCAGCCAGAGCTCGGTGGCCTCGCGGGCCTTGCGCTGGCGGATGGCCTCCTTGGCCTTTTGGCGCAGGACCTCGGCGTTGGTGTCCGCCTGCCGTCGCTCGAGGACCTGGACGATGTGCCAGCCGAAGGAGGACTTGAACGGCTGGCTGATCTCCTTCGGGGACAGGGCATTCATGGCTTGCTCGAAGTCCGGCACCGTATCGCCTGGATTGATCCAGCCGAGGTCGCCGCCCTTGAGCGCCGAGCCGGTGTCATCGGAGTGCGACCGTGCCAGGGCGGCGAAATCGTCGCCGCCGAGGATGCGCAGGCGCAGCTGTGACAGGCGGGTCTTGGCGTCCTCGTCGGAGACCACCTCGCTGGTACGCACCAGGATGTGCCTGGCATGGGTCTGGGTCACCGCCTCGGTCTCGGGCCCCTTGATGTCCGAGACCTTGATGATGTGGAAGCCTCCCTGGCTGCGCAGCGGGTCACTCACCTCGCCCTTGGCCAGGGTGCGGGCAACCTCGGCCGCCAGGGTCGGGACCTCACCGATCTTGAACCAGCCGAGGTCGCCACCCTCCAGGGCCTGCTGGCCGTCTGAGTTGGCGATGGCGAGCTTGGCAAAGTCCGCCCCGGCGCGCAGCTCCCGGACCAGCCCGGCGGCCTTCGCCTGCGCCTTCTTGATCTGCTCCGCGGACGCGCCCTCGGGAAAGGCGATCAGGATGTGCTGCAGGCGGACCTCAGAGCGCTCCGCCAAGCGCCCGGACTCCTTCTCGAGGAAGCGGTCGATCTCCGGGTCCGTGACCGTGATGGTGTTGAGGACCTCCTGCCGCTGCAGCTGGGCATCGATCATCTGGGCGCGGGTGTCCTCCCGGAAGTCCTCGAAGCGCATGCCCCCGCTCTCCAGGGTCGCCCGCAGCTCCTCCAGGGTGAGCTTGTTGCGGCTGGCGATGTTGGCCATGGTCTGGGTGAGGGTGGCATCGTCCACGGTGATGCCCAACTGTTTGGCGCGCTGTGCCTGGAGGCGCTTGGAGATGATCCGCTCCAGGACCTGCTTCTTCAGGACAGCGTCGGATGGGATGGGCGTGCCCTTGGCCCGCAGCTCTGGGAGGATCGCTGCAATCTCCCGCTGCAGCTCGCTGTTGACGATGACGTCGTCGTTGACCACGGCGACGATGGCGTTGAGCTCCTCCACGTTCGCCGCGCCAGCGGCGGGCACTCCGGCGAGGGTGGCAAGGACGAGCAGGATCGTCGCCAGCCGGCCGGGCGCCGGTCGCCCCGGGGGCGTGTCAGTCCGCGTGGTAGCCATAGATCCCGCTCTCTAGGAATTTGTCGATCGATTGCCCGAACTTGCCGAGGCCGGCCAGCTCCACCTGGAGCATGACCGAGGTGGTGCCGGTGCTGTCGGGGCCATTCTTGTAGTTGCGGGCCAGCAGCCGCATGCGCCAGCAGCATTGGCCGAACTCGATGCCGGCGAATGCGTCCATGGTCTCGTCGTACAGCAGCGAGTACAGCCACCGGCCGACCAGCTGAACCCGACCGCCGACGGGCAGACGGAAGGTGAGGTCCGTGTCCTCGTAACGGTCCAGGGAGCTGGTGCCGAGATTATACCGGTAGGCGAGGTTCAGCAGGCGGGCATCCGGCGCCTGGTAATGGACCTGCAGGACGCGCTTCTCCCAAGGGTCGGTATCGGTGTTGGGGTTGTACTGCACGCTCGCCCGCCCGCTCCAGTTGGCGAGCAGGCGGGCGCTCAGCTCGCCTGCGACCGAGGAGGTCTGGGTGTCCTGGGTCGGGCCGGCGATCTGCACCTGACGGTCCTCGAAATAGAGGACCTGGCCGATGCTCATGCTGAACAGCTCGCGGCCCCCGCCCTCGTCGAGCGTCCTGGATGTGAGGCCAAGGGTCAGTTGATTGGCATCGCCGATGCGGTCGCGTCCGGCGAAGCGATTGTCGCGAAACAGGCTGGCGAAACTGAAGTCGAGCGCCGTGGTGTCAAAGATCGGGGCGTCCGATTGGTCCTGATACGGGGTGTACAGGTAGAAGGCACGCGGCTCCAGGGTCTGGAGGGCAGGTTTGCCAAGCCAGTCCATGGAGCGCTCGAAGATCAGCTTGCCGTCGAGGCTTGCGGTCGGAATGGCATAGCTGGGGTCGTTCGCGAGCCCCTCGGTCTGGTCCACCAGGGCATAGGTCGTGGCCCGCAGCTTCAACCGCGGGATGAGGTGGCCGTAGGGCCGGAGCAGGGGCCAGCTCAGCCACGGCGCCATGGCCAAGCGCTGGCCGTGGACCTTGTGGCTGTGATCGAAGTAGTCGTACTCGGCGTCGGCTCCGGTTTGTACCCCATTGGAGGAGGTGATGGGCGAGACGTTCAGCAACAGTTGGGGCAGCCTTGCGTAGGGACGGCTGGCCGGGGGAATGGCCTCGTCCACGGTCTGGAACTCCTGCAGTCTCGACAGCAGGGACCAGCCGTTGCCGTTGTAGGTCAGGTCGCCGCGCTGCTCGAGGTTGCGCACGCTCGTGGTCTCCAGCCGGTTGCCGAAGTCCGCGAGATAGGTCGAGTCCGAGACGGTATTGAAGTTGACCGCGGTCGACCAGCCCGGGCCAAGCTGGCCGAGCTGGTCCGCGTGGAACACCCAACGCGTCGGGTTGCCCTCGGTGCCGGAATCGTTTGGGATGATCTGGCCCTCGGCGGCACCGTGCTGGGATGGGGTGAGGAACCGCACCTCCCCACCTAGCATCAAGCCGCGCTGGCTCATGATGCGCGGGGCGAAGGTCGCGTCCAGATTGGGCGCAATGTTGAAGTAGTAAGGGACCGTGAGGTCCAGGCCGTTGTCGTTGGAGACCCCGATGGTCGGGATCAGGAACCCGCTCTTGCGCCGGTCGTCGATGGGAAAGCTGATGTAGGGCGTGTAGAGGACCGGGATGTCCGCAACCCGCAGGGTCGCGTTGCGCGCCTCGCCCCAGCCCTGTGCGCGGTCGATATCCAGCCGAGTGGCCCCCAGGGCCCAGGCACTGGAGGCTGGCGGGCAGGTGGTGTAGATGATGTGGTCGAACCGTGAGAGGTCCCGTGACAGGATCAGGGCTCTGTCGGCGTAGCCGTGGGCGTTGCTCGGTCCGCTGAGCCGATAGTGGGCGTTCCAGATGCTGCCTTGATCCGTCCCCAAATTGAACTGGGCCCGGGAACCGGCGACCCGTAGGCCGGGGTGCTCGAGGAAGGTTCCGCCGCTGGTCACGGCCTCCCCGCTGGCCTGGTTGTAGGTGGCCTCCGCGCTTTCGATCGTTTGTCCGCCCCGCCGGATCTCCACATCGCCCCGTAGGAGGGCGAGCTCGGCCGCCTGGTCGTACTCCGCCGCGTCTGCGGCGATGTGGATGGGCTCCTGCTCGCCCGGTGTGGGCGCGAGCGGCGCGGGACCCAGGGCAAGGGGGCGTGGTCCGCAATAGTCCCACTTCAGGTCGCGGTGCAGGCGCTGCTCGGCTGCCGCGGTCTCCGCGGCGGACATGGGACCGATGGGGATGGTGCCAGCGCCAGAACGGGAGCCGGAGCCGCCTGGCTCGGCCCCTGGCGGCTGCTCGGGCTTGGCGGACCCCACCTCGGGCTGCGCAGTGGCGCCGGGTCCCGCGTCCGGCGCTGGGTTTCGGGCTGGGTCCCCGGCTGGGTCCCCGGCGCCCAGGGCCAGGGGGATTGCCCCGCAGAGGCTCACTAAGGCCAGGGCAGAGATGGCGATCGGGGCTCGGGATCTGCGCACTGGTGCGGGTCTGCTGGTTTGGGGCTGCGGCGGACCGCCGGGCATTGTTGGTCGAAGGGACAACCCAGGCTGGGCAGAGCGGGTAAAATCGCACATTCCGGCAGGTGCGGCAATTTGGCTTCGTCCTGGCGCCCAGTCCCCACCGCCGGCCATCGCATGCAGATGTTAGGAGAGCAACCATGTCGGACAGGCGCGGGCGGGTCGAGGCTTGGGTTCGGGCAACCTTGGGGATCGAGGAGCCGGACTTGCAGCCCGCATCCTCCGACGCCAGCTTCCGCCGCTACTGGCGCCTGCGCCGGGGTGAGGACACGGCGATCGTCATGGACGCGCCTCCCGAGCTGGAGGACTGCGGCCGCTATGTGCGTATCGCCGATGAGCTGCGCGCCATTGGACTGAACACCCCCGAGGTGCTGGCCCAGGACCTGGAGCAGGGGCTGCTGCTGATTGGGGACCTTGGCGAGCATCTCTACTTGGATTGCCTGGACGAGGCGAGTGTCGAGCGTCTGTACGGCGATGCCCTGGCGGCGCTGGCCGTGATCCAGGCCTGTGCCCCAACCGAGGGCCTGCCGATCTACGACAGACCCTTCCTCCTCCGGGAGCTTGGCATCTTCCGGGAGTGGCTCCTCGGAGCTCACCTGGGTCTTGAGCTGACCCCAGGTGAGGAGACCATGCTCGCAGAGGTCTTCGAGCGCCTGGTCGCCAATGCCCTGGAGCAGCCCCAGGTGTGCGTCCACCGCGACTTTCACTCGCGTAACCTGATGGTCGTCCCTGGCCACAACCCAGGTGTCCTGGACTTTCAGGATGCGGTGGTTGGTCCCGTCACCTACGACCTCGTGTCGCTGCTGAAGGACTGCTACATCGCCTGGCCGCCGGAACGGGTCCGGGAATGGGCGGCCGGCTACTTCGTCCTCGCCGTCCAGTCCGGCATCCTGGAGCCGCGCCACGAGACGGGCTTCCTCCGCTGGTTCGACCTCATGGGCGTGCAGCGTCACCTCAAGGCCGCTGGCATCTTCGCCCGGCTCTATCGGCGTGACCAGAAGCCTGGATACCTGGATGACATCCCCCGGACCCTGGCTTATGTCCTGGAGGCGGCAGAGGCCTATCCGGAGCTCGCCGCCCTCGGCCGGTTCCTGGACCAAAGGGTCGTGCCGGCGCTCTGACATGAGCCCCCGACGGTCACCCCTGGCCATGCCTGCAAGACTCGTCCTTGCGGCCGTCCTTGGCACCTTCGCCGCGTCGGCACCGGGTGGGGCGGGACAAGAGGGGTTCCGGCTCACCCGGGATGGCGAGGCCCTCACCCTCGACTACCGCATCGAGGACGCCCAGGGCCAGGCCCATCGCCTGCGGTTCTCCATTCCGGCCAAGACCCTGGAGCAGGCGCGGCGGCGGTTTCGCGCCTACGACCCCGATGAGCTGCGGCGCCAGGCTGATGCCGAGGCCCTGCGCCAGGTGCAGGCGGCGGCGGATCGACTGCACGGCCGCTATCCCCAGGCCTCGTTCGAGGTCCGCTCCGACCTCAGCATCCACTGGAGCCTTGGCGCCCCGGCGGGATACGACGGCCGCCAGCAGGCCCTCTACGACCAGCGGCTTGCCGCCGAGATCGCTGCCCTGGGCGCCGAATACCCCCGGGCGACCATCGAGCTGCGGGACGACGGGCGCCTGATCATCCAGGCCCCGGACGAGCGTCAGTTGCGGCGCATCGAACAGCGCCTGCTGGCGGCGCAAGGGGCCGCCAACCAGAGCCTCGCCGACGCGGCCCGTCAGACCCAGACCGACCTTGAGCGCGATGGCGAGGCGATCCGTACCCAGATCGAATTGGACCTGACGGCCTTGCGACACCACCTGGAGGCGTTCTCCGAGGGGTTCTTCCGGGAGCGGCTCTATGTTCTGTCCGATGACCACAAGGTACGGCCCGACTACGCCCAGATCGCCCGGCTGGCGGTGGGCGACCTTGCCCCTGTGGCGGTCGCGCTTCGCCGCTGGACCCAGGGCCTGGGGACCCGGGAGGCCCTGGGGCGGCTCCTGCTCCTGATCCAATCCATCCCCTACGATCAAATGGAGCAGCGCGGGTCCGACGCGGGTTTCCGAGTGCCGGTCCTGGTGCTGACCGACAACCGCGGCGACTGCGACAGCAAGGCCGTGACCTTCGCTGCACTGGCCCACCTGCTCTACCCCGACTTGCGCATTGGCATGGTCCTGCTGCCCCAGCATGCCTACCTGGCCCTCGGCCTCAAGCCCGAGTCCGGGGATCAGACCCTGAAGCTCGACCGCCAGACCTGGACGGTGGCCGAGGCGGCCGGCCCTGGCCTGCTGCCCATCGGCCGGCTGGCGGCCGACAGCCGGACCCAGGGCGGGGCCATCGATGCCCTGGTGCATCTGTTCCCCTGAGCGCCGAGGCTGGATCCGAGTCGGATATCCCTCGGATCTGCGGAACAGATCCCCGCTCCCGGCATTGCGAGCGGGGCACAGACCAGCGCAAACAAAAGGGGCGCCCTCGGGCGCCCCTTGCGGTGGGACTGGGTCCCGCTCGGTCTTAGTTGACCTTGGGGTCGAGCTCGCCCTTGGCGTAGCGGCTGGTCATGGCCTCGAGGCTCATGGGCCTGATCTTGCTTGCGTTACCGGCGGTGCCGAAGGCCTCGTAGCGGGCCTTGCAGATGCCCTTCATGGCCTTGGTGGCGGCGGTCAGCCACTTGCGGGGGTCGAACTCCTTGGTGTTCTCCGCCAAGAACTTGCGCACCGCGCCGGTGGAGGCCATACGCAGGTCGGTGTCGATGTTGACCTTGCGTACCCCGTGCTTGATGCCCTCGACGATCTCCTCCACGGGCACCCCATAGGTCTCGCCCATGGTGCCGCCGTAGGAGTTGATGATGGCGAGCCAGTCCTGGGGAACCGAGGAAGAGCCATGCATCACCAGATGGGTGTTGGGGATGCGGGCGTGGATCTCCTTGACCCGCTCGATGGCCAGGATGTCGCCGGTGGGCGGGCGGGTGAACTTGTAGGCGCCGTGGGAGGTCCCGATGGCGATGGCGAGCGCATCCACGCCGGTCTTCTTGACGAAGTCGGCCGCCTCCTCCGGATCGGTCAGGAGCTGGCTGTGATCCAGGTGCCCCTCCGCGCCGATGCCGTCCTCTTCACCGGCCTGTCCGGTCTCCAGGGAACCGAGGCAGCCCAGCTCGCCCTCGACCGAGACGCCGCACGCATGGGCCATCTCGACCACCCGGCGCGTGACGTTGACGTTGTAGTCATAGGAGGTCGGGGTCTTGCCGTCTTCGCCCAGCGAGCCGTCCATCATCACGGAGCTGAAGCCGAGCTGAATGGAGCGCTGGCACACGGCGGGCGAGGTCCCGTGGTCCTGGTGCATGCACACCGGGATGTGGGGGAACTCCTCGATGGCGGCCAAGATCAGGTGCCGCAGGAAGGGGGCGCCGGCGTATTTGCGGGCACCTGCGGAGGCCTGGACGATGACCGGGGAGTCGGTCTCGTCAGCGGCCTCCATGATGGCGCGCATCTGTTCCAGGTTGTTGACGTTGAAGGCGGGGACGCCGTAGCCGTGCTCGGCGGCGTGGTCCAGCATCTGGCGCAGGGAAATCAGGGCCATGGTAGGTCTCCTCGTTTCTGCTAGTGGGGGGATTGGGCTAATCGACGTTGAGGTGGAGTCGGTGCTCGCCGACCCGCATGATCTTCATGATGTTGGTCTGGCCCTCGACACCGTTGCGGTCTCCCTTGGTGATAATCACCAGGTCGCCTTCTGTGACGGTGCCGTGGCGCAGCAGCTCTTCGATGACCTCCATGTTGACGTCGTGCATGTCCTGGCTCGCGACGTCGAAGCTTACAGAATAGACGCCGCGGAAAAGCGTAACCTTTCTACGGGTAGCCGGGATACGGCTCAGGGCGTAGATGGGAATCCCCGAGCTGATGCGCGACATCCACTTGACCGTGGAGCCGGTCTCGGTCAGGGCGGCGATGGCCTTCACCCCTAAGTGGTTGGCGGTGTACATGGCGGCCATGGCAATGCCCTCGTCCACCCGCCGGAACTTCGAGTCCAGGCGGTGGGTGGAGCGGGTGACGCTCTTCTCGGCCTCCAGGCAGATGCGGTCGAGCGCCTCGACCACCAGCGCGGGGTAGTGGCCGACGGACGACTCGGCGGAGAGCATCACCGCATCCGTGCCATCGAGCACGGCATTGGCCACGTCGAAGACCTCGGCCCGCGTCGGGATGGGGCTTTCGATCATGGACTGCATCATCTGGGTGGCCGTGATGACGACGCTGTTGAGCTCCCGGGCGCGGTGGATGATGCCCTTCTGCACCGCCGGGAGCTTGGCATCGCCAATCTCCACACCCAGGTCGCCGCGGGCGACCATGACTGCATCTGCCGCGTGGATGATGGCATCGATGTTGTCCAGGGCCTCGGCGCGCTCGATCTTGGCGACGATGCCCCCGTGCCCGCCGGCCTCCCGCAGGCACTCGCGGGCCAGGTCCACGTCCTCCGAGCTGCGCACGAAGGAGACAGCCACATAGTCCGCCTCGACCCCGGCCGCGAAGCGGATGTCGTCCTTGTCCTTGTCCGTCAGGGCCGGTGCGGAGAGGCCGCCGCCCTTCTTGTTGATGCCCTTGCTGTTGGAAAGCCTGCTCCCACTGACCACCCGGCAGCGGATGGCGGGACCGGCGACCGACTCGACCAGAAGCTCCACGGCGCCGTCGTCCAACAGCAAGGTGTCGCCGGGCGAGACGTCCCGAACCAGCTCGGGATAGGTGGTGCCCACCCGCCCCTGATCACCACCGTCGAGGGGGCAGGCGGCGTCGATGGTGAAGGACTCACCGGGGGCCAGGGGGATGGGGCCGTTGCGAAAGCGCCCGATGCGGATCTTTGGCCCCTGCAGGTCGATGAGGACCCCAACCTCGCGTCCCGCGGCCAGGGCGCGGCGCCGCACCTGGTCGACGCGGGTCTGATGGCGGGCGTGGGTATCGTGGGACAGGTTGAGTCGCACGACATCCACACCGGCGGCAATCACGGCATCAAGGACGCCCTCGTCGTCGGTGGCCGGACCGAGGGTGGCGACGATCTTGGTACGTCTGGGCATGGTCAGTGGTTAGTCTCTAGCGAAGACGACTCCCATGCCGGTGCGCGGGACGTCGGGCACCCCAGGCATGCCGCGGCACCATAAGCCCCTCGCCATTGGGCACCGCCCGTCAATCCTTGCCCCGTGCCTCGAGCATGGCCACGGCGGGCAGGGTCTTGCCCTCCAGGTACTCCAGGAAGGCGCCGCCCGCTGTGGAGATGTAGGAGACCTTGTCGTAGATGTCGTACTTCTGGATGGCCGCGATGGTGTCCCCGCCGCCGGCCAGGGAGAACCCGGACGCGTTGGCGATGGCCATGGCGACGGTCTTGGTCCCGGCGCCAAACTGGTCGAACTCGAACACGCCCACCGGACCGTTCCAGACGATGGTGCCAGCCTTACTGATGATGTCGGCGAGCTGCTGGGCCGACTTGGGCCCGATGTCGAAGATCATGTCGTCGTCGGCGACGGCATCCGCATCCTTCAGGACCGCGGGCTCGTTCTCCGCGAACTGCTTGCCGCATACCACATCCACGGCAATCGGGATGGTTGCGCCGCGGGCCGTCATCTTCTCCATGAGGGCCTTGGCGGTGGGGATCAGGTCGTGCTCGCACAGCGACTTGCCGACGTTCTTGCCGGACGCGGCCAGGAAGGTGTTGGCGATGCCGCCACCGACCACGAGCTGGTCGACCTTCTCGGACAGGGCCTCGAGGACGGTCAGCTTGGTGGAGACCTTGGAGCCGCCGACGATGGCCACCATGGGGCGCGCCGGATTGGCCAGGGCCTTCTGCAGGGCCTCCAGCTCCTCGGCGAGCAGGAGGCCCGCGCAGGCGGTGGGGGCAAACTTGCCGACGCCATGGGTCGATGCCTGGGCGCGGTGGGCGGTGCCGAAGGCGTCCATGACGAAGACATCGCACAGGGCGGCGTACTTCTTGGCGAGCTCCTCGTTGTCCTTCTTCTCGCCCTTGTTGAAGCGCACGTTCTCCAGCAGCACCAGCTCGCCGTTAGCGATCTCCGGGGCCTGATCCAGATAATCGCGGATCAGGCGCACGGGCTTGCCCAGCTTGGCGCTGAGGTCGTCGGCTACGGGTTTGAGCGAGTTCTCCTCGGAGAAGACACCTTCCTCCGGGCGACCCAGGTGCGACATGACCATGACCTTGGCGCCGGCCTTGATGCAGTGCGCGAAGGTCGGCATCGAGGCGGTGATGCGGGCGTCGGAGGTGACCTTGCCGTTCTTGACCGGGACATTGAGGTCGGAGCGGATCAGGACACGCTTGCCGGCGAGGTCGAGGTCGGTGAGCTTGATGAAGGACATGGGCACAATCCCCTCTCGTCTGTCGTGAGATAAGCGGTCTGGAAAGCCGGGACCGGAGGTTCGGGGGGCTTTCCGCAGCGCTTGCGAACCTGCCGCTGGGTTACGGCGCGCGACGGCCTCGGGGCGAAAGCCCCGAGACCCAGTGCCGCGCGCCTCATCCACCCTACGCGACGTGCTGCACCATGCGCAGCATGTTGCAGGTGTAGCCGTACTCGTTGTCGTACCAGGCGACGACCTTGACGAAGGTCGGATCCAGGGCGATGCCGGCCTCGGCGTCGAAGATCGATGGGGTGCTCTTGCCGCGGAAGTCGGTGGAGACCACCTTCTCCTCCGTATAAGCGAGCACGCCCTTGAGGTCGCCGGACTCCGAGGCGGCCTTCATGGCGGCGCAGATGTCCTTGTAGGAGGCGTCCTTGCTGAGCTCGACGGTGAGGTCCACCACGGAGACGTCCGAGGTCGGCACGCGGAAGGCCATGCCGGTGAGCTTGCCATTGAGCTCGGGCAGGACCACGCCGACCGCCTTGGCGGCACCGGTGGAGGAGGGGATGATGTTCTCCAGGATGCCGCGGCCGCCGCGCCAGTCCTTGCTGGAGGGACCGTCGACGGTCTTTTGGGTGGCGGTGGCGGCGTGCACCGTGGTCATGAGGCCGCGCTTGATGCCCCAGTTGTCGTGCAGCACCTTGGCCACCGGGGCCAGGCAGTTGGTGGTGCAGGAGGCCGCGGAGATGATGGCCTGGCCGGCGTAGGTCTTGTGGTTCACGCCGTAGACGAACATGGGGGTCTTGTCTTTGGACGGGGCGGACTGGACCACCTTCTTGGCGCCGGCCTCGATGTGCTTCTGACAGGTCTCCTCGGTGAGGAAGAAGCCCGTGCACTCGATGACCAGATCGGCGCCGACCTCGTTCCACTTGAGGTTGGCGGGGTCGCGCTCGGCGGTCAGGCGGATCCTGTTGCCGTTGACGATCATGGTGTTGCCATCGACGGCGATGGTCCCTGGGAAGTTGCCGTGGACCGAGTCGTACTTCAGCATGTAGGCGAGGTAGGCCGGCTCCAACAGGTCGTTGATGCCGACCACCTGGATGTCAGGGAAGTCCTTGGTGATGGCGCGGAAGGCCATGCGGCCGATACGACCGAACCCGTTGATGCCAACTTTGATCGTCATGGAATGCTCCTGTGTGGGATGAGTGGGTGCGCGTTAGGGATGGGGTTAGGGGAGGCGGATGCCTGCCCGTGCGGCTCAGAGGAGGCCCTTCACGGCGGCAACGACGTTGTCGACGGTGAAGCCAAACGCCTTGAACAGGGCGCCGGCCGGGGCGGACTCGCCAAAGCGGTTGATGCCCACCACGGCGCCGTTGCTGCCGACGTACTTCCACCAGCCGTCGGTGACGGCAGCCTCGACGGCGACGCGGGCAGTGACCGCCTTGGGCAGCACGGACTCCCGGTAGGCGGCGTCCTGGGCGTCGAAGACATCCGTGGAGGGCATGGACACCACGCGGACGGCCTTGCCCTCGGCGCTCAGGGCCTCCGCCGCCTTCACCGCGAGCTCCACCTCGGAACCCGTGGCGATGAGGATCGCGTCCGGGGTGCCGTCGCAGTCACGCAGGACATAGCCGCCACGTGTGATGTCGGCCAACTGGGCAGGGCTCCGCGGCATGTGGGCGAGATTCTGGCGCGAGAAGATGAGGCAAGTAGGACCGGCCTTGCGCTCGATGGCGAACCTCCAGGAGACGGCAGACTCCACCGCATCGCAGGGGCGCCAGACGCTCATGTTCGGGATCATGCGCAGGGTCGGAATCTGCTCGACCGGCTGGTGGGTCGGGCCGTCCTCGCCCAGGCCGATGGAGTCGTGGGTGTAGACGAAGATCGTCGGGATCTTCATCAGGGCCGCCATGCGCAGGGCGTTGCGGGCGTACTCGGAGAACATCAGGAAGGTGGCGCCGTAGGGGATGAAGCCACCGTGCAGGGCGATGCCGTTCATGATGGCGGACATGCCGAACTCGCGCACGCCGTAGTAGATGTAGTTGCCCGAGGCGTCGGTCTTGCCGATCCCCTTGCACCCCTTCCAGATGGTCAGGTTCGATCCAGCCAGATCGGCGGAGCCGCCGAGCAGCTCCGGCAGCAGGGGCCCGTAGCCGTTGAGGCTGTTCTGGGATGCCTTGCGCGAGGCGATGGTCTCACCCTTCTCCACGACCGAGGCGATGAAGGCATCGGCCTTCTCGGCCCAGTCGGCGGGTAGCTCGCCGGCCATGCGGCGCTTGAACTCGGCGGCCTCGGCGGGATAGGCGGCGGCGTAGGCGGCGAAGCGGGCCTGCCACTCGGCCTCGGCTGCGGCGCCTGAGTCCTTGGCCGACCAGCCGGCGTAGATTTCCGCCGGGATCTCGAAGGGGGCATGGTTCCAACCCAAGGCCTCGCGGGTCAGGGCGACCTCGTCGGCGCCCAGGGCGGCACCGTGGCACTCTTCCTTGCCCTGCTTGTTCGGTGAACCGTACCCGATGATGGTCTGGCAGCAGATCAGGGACGGCTTGTCCGTGACGGCGCGCGCCTCCTCGATGGCCGCCTTGACCGCGTCGGCGTCGTGACCGTCCACCTTCGGGATGACGTGCCAGCCGTAGGCCTCGAACCGCTTGGGCGTGTCGTCAAGGAACCAGCCTGGGGTGTGGCCGTGGCCGCGGACCTCGCCGTCGATCGAGATATTGTTGTCGTCGTAGATGGCGATCAGCTTGCCGAGCCCCAGGGCGCCAGCGAGCGAGCACGCCTCGTGGGAGATGCCCTCCATGAGGCAGCCGTCGCCCAGGAAGACGTAGGTGTGGTGGTCGACGATCGCGTGGCCGGGCCGATTGAACTGGCCGGCGAGGGCACGCTCGGCAATCGCCATGCCCACTGCGTTGGTGATGCCCTGACCCAGGGGTCCGGTGGTGGTCTCCACGCCTGGGGCGTAGCCGTACTCGGGGTGGCCTGGGGTCTTCGAGTGGAGCTGCCGGAACTGCTTGATGTCCTCGATGCTGAGGTCATAGCCGGTGAGGTGCAGCAGGGCGTAGATCAGCATGGAACCGTGCCCGTTGGAGAGCACGAAGCGGTCGCGGTCCGGCCACTTGGGGTTGGCCGGGTTGTGCTTCATGAAATCGTTCCACACCACCTCGGCAATGTCCGCCATGCCCATCGGCGCGCCCGGGTGTCCCGAGTTGGCCTTCTGCACGGCATCCATGCTCAGCGCGCGGATGGCATTTGCGAGTTCTCTGCGTGAGGACATATGCCCCTCCTCTGTATGCGGTTACCAAAGCTTTCCGCTGGCCGCGGCGGGAGCGGCAGGCATCCCATGCGGGCCTAGGCGTGGTGGTGCGGGTGTGGGACGACCGGATCTCCGAGCCCGTCGAATGTTCGGATCGCGTGCCGCGGCCATCGGGCCCACGGGAATCGCGGCACTGCCCCGGGAGGCCCATCGATCCTTGCGCCAGGTACCAGGGCGGAGAGGCGCATCAGGGCCGAGGCATCCAAAAGGCCGCTTATTCTGGCCTAAACCTAGGCTCGCCACAAAACAACTGCGCTTATATGCCTAAAAAATGTCTTATCAGTTCGGAATATTCGCGAGTGCTTGTACGCTGCTCGCCCGCGGGACTTGACGCCGGCGGCAGCCAGAGGCATCCCGCCAATCAGGGATGCTTCCACTTGATCGAGCAACCAATGCTGGGAATCTGCTCGCGGGGGCCGCGGCCGGTCGCGGCGACCGCCTTCATGGCCTCGAACAGATCCCGGCGTGCATCGGCAGGGGCCGTCTCCTTGCGACTGGCGTCGAGGCGCCCGCGGTACTGCAGCCCAAGGCCCGCGTCGTACCCGAAGAAGTCCGGGGTACAGACGGCGCCGTAGGCCTTGGCCACGTCCTGGGTCTCGTCGAGCAGGTACGGGAATGGGAAGCCGTACTCCGCGGCGATGCGCTTCATGTTGTCGAAGGAGTCCTCTGGGTACTCGGCGGGATCGTTGGACATGATCGCCACCGAGCCGATGCCCAGGCCGGCCAGCTCTCTGGCATCGCGGACGATCCGCTCGCGCACCGCCTTGACGTAGGGACAGTGGTTGCAGATGAACATGACCAGCAGGCCGCGCTCGCCTTTGCAGGCGTCACGTGTCCAGAGGTTGCCGTCCACCCCCGGGAGGGCAAAGTCGGGAGCGGGCAGGCCGAAGTTGCATACCGGTGTTTCCAAAGACACCATGCTGGACCTCGTTCAGATTCGCGCCGGGTTGGGCCTGAAGCGCGCCATGGTACCCCAATTGGGAGGGAATCCAAGCCCGCAGGCTAGGAATTCGCGCCCTGCCTCCCTACAATACGCAGCCCGCCCATCCATCCGCGAAACAGCACCGGGTTCAACACACCTATGGCAAAAGACTACGTTTTCACCTCGGAGTCCGTCTCTGAGGGGCACCCCGACAAGGTCGCCGATCAGATCTCCGACGCGGTCCTCGACGCGATTCTCGCCCAGGACCCCGATCCCTGGCATGCCCGGGTGGCCTGCGAGACCATGATTAAGACCGGCGCGGTGATCGTCGGCGGGGAGATTACCACCAACGCCTGGATCGACCTGGACGAGGTGGTCCGGCACGTGGTGTGCGACATCGGCTACACGAGCTCGAACGTCGGCTTCGACGGCTCCACCTGTGCCGTCATGTCCCTGATCGGCAAGCAGTCGACGGACATCGCCCAGGGCGTCAACCGGGCTGCCCCCGAAGAGCAGGGGGCCGGCGACCAGGGCCTGATGTTCGGCTACGCCACGAACGAGACCGATGTCCTGATGCCGGCCGCCATCACCTATGCCCATCGGTTGGTGCAGCGCCAGTCGGAGATGCGCAAGACCCATGTCTTGCCCTGGCTGCGTCCCGATGCCAAGAGTCAGGTGTCCCTGCGCTACAGCGGCGGCAAGGTGATCGCCGTGGACGCGGTGGTCCTCTCGACCCAGCACGATCCGGACATCGACTATGGGCACCTGCGCGAGGCCGTCATGGAGAATATCCTGCTGCCGGTGATCCCGCCCGAGTGGATCCACAAGGGGACCAAGTTCCACATCAATCCCACGGGCTCCTTCGTGATTGGCGGCCCGGTCGGCGACTGCGGCCTGACCGGCCGCAAGATCATCGTCGACACCTACGGCGGGGCGGCCCGGCACGGCGGCGGGGCCTTCTCGGGCAAGGACCCCTCCAAGGTGGACAGGTCTGCCGCCTACGCCGGCCGCTATGTGGCCAAGAACATCGTCGCCGCTGGGCTCGCCGATCGCTGCGAGATTCAGGTTTCCTACGCCATCGGCGTCGCCGAGCCCACCTCCATCTCCATCGAGACCTTCGGCACCGCCAGGATCGACGAGGAACGCATCGCCGACCTGGTGCGTGAGCACTTCGATCTGCGTCCCTACGCGATCTTGAAGATGCTCGACCTGGTGCGCCCCATCTACCGTAAGACCGCAGCCTATGGTCACTTCGGCCGCGAAGAGCCCGAGTTCACCTGGGAGCGCACCGACAAGGCCGATGCCTTGCGGGACGCGGCAGGTCTTTGAAGGCTTTCCGTCGCCAATGAACGCGACTGGAACAACTCGGAATGCACGCGGCGGCGTGACAGCGACGCCCTGCGGCCTGGGGGCCGTGACTGACACCCCACCGGCTCAGGGTGAAAACCTTGATTTGCGTTCCTTTGCGTTCACTTACGGGTAGACACTTCTGAAGCCTCGCCGCCGAGGAGCGCTGCGACCGGGGTCTGCCCCGGCCAGGCTCGGCGCGGGGACCATAGCAAAACGGCGCTCACTCACGTTTAACATCCGGAGCTTAAACCCATGAGTGAGTTTACCGACTACAAGGTGGCCGACCTTTCCCTGGCCGACTGGGGGCGCAAGGAGATCCGCATCGCCGAGACGGAGATGCCCGGCCTGATGGCGTTGCGGGAGAAGTACGGGCAGTCAAAGCCACTGGCCGGGGCCAGGGTCAGCGGCAGCCTGCACATGACCATCCAGACGGCCGTCCTGATCGAGACCCTGGTCGCCCTCGGCGCCCAGGTGCGCTGGTGCTCGTGCAACATCTTCTCGACCCAGGATCACGCCGCCGCCGCCATCGCCGCTGCCGGCATCCCGGTCTATGCCTGGAAGGGCGAAACCCTGGAGGAGTATTGGTGGTGTACCGAGCGGGTGCTGAACTGGCCCGACGGGCGCGGGCCGAACATGATCCTTGACGATGGCGGCGACGCCACCCTCCTGGTGCACAAGGGGGTGGAGTTCGAGAAGGCCGGCCGTGTCCCCACTCCCGGCGCCGATGACAACGAGGAGTGGACCGCCATCCTCGGCGTCCTGGGCCGTCAGTTCCAGCGCGATAACCGCCACTGGCACAGGATCGCCGAGGGCATCAAGGGCGTCACCGAGGAGACGACCACGGGGGTGCACCGCCTCTACGAGATGGCCAAGGCGGGCACACTGCTGTTCCCGGCCATGAACGTCAACGACTCGGTCACCAAGTCCAAGTTCGACAACCTCTACGGCTGCCGCGAGTCCCTGGTCGACGGGATCAAGCGCGCCACCGACGTGATGATCGCCGGCAAGATCGCCATGGTCTGCGGTTACGGGGACGTGGGCAAGGGCTGCGCCCAGTCGCTGCGGGGCCTGGGGGCCACTGTCTGGGTCTCAGAGATCGACCCCATCTGCGCCCTGCAGGCGGCCATGGAGGGTTTCCGCGTGGTGACCATGGAGGACGCCGCGCCGATCGCCGACATCTTCGTCACTGCCACCGGCAACGTCGGGATCATCACCCACGATCACATGGCGGCCATGAAGGACCAGGCCATCGTGTGCAACATCGGCCACTTCGACAACGAGATCGATGTCGCCGGCATCGCCAGGTATCAGTGGGAAGAGATCAAGCCCCAGGTCGATCACGTCATCTTCCCAGACGGCAAGCGGATCATCTTGCTGGCCAAGGGCCGGCTGGTGAACCTGGGATGCGCCACCGGGCACCCCAGCTTCGTGATGTCCAACAGCTTCACCAACCAGGTGCTGGCCCAGATCGAGATCTTCGCCCACACCGAGCGTTATCCGCTGGGCGTCTATGTCCTGCCCAAGAAGCTTGACGAGGAGGTGGCGCGGCTGCACCTGTCCAAGATCGGGGCCAAGCTCACGAGCCTCTCGCAGGCCCAGGCCGATTACATCGGCGTCCCTGTGGAGGGCCCCTACAAGGCGGAGCACTATCGCTACTGAGGTTGCGGCGGCCGCCTGACCGGGCGGCCCGCTGCTCAGCCCTGCGCCGGGGCGGCCGGCCTCGGTCGCCCACCCCACCGAGTCATGCCCGCCGCTCCGCCAGTCGGGGCCGGACGCCGGAGGTCACCACTGCCATGTCCCCACCCAGCGGCTCTGCCGCGACCTACAGCTTCGAGCTCTTTCCGCCCAAGACACCGGAGGGCATGGAGAAGCTCAAGGATCAGGTCGCGCGCCTCAATGCGGTGGGTCCGCGCTACTTTTCCTGCACCTATGGCGCCGGCGGGTCCACCCGTGAGCGCACCTTCGAGACGGTCGACTGGCTGTGCGGCCAGGGCATCGAGACCGCCCCCCACCTGGCCTGCATCGGCTCCACCCGCCAGGAGGTCGCAGGGATCCTGGCCCGTTACCGGGGCCAGGGCATCCGCCGCCTGGTGGCCCTGCGCGGCGACCTGCCCTCGGGGATGGGCATGGGCCCGAGCGGCGACTTCCGCTACGCGAACGAGCTGGTCGCCTTCATCCGTGCGGAGCACGGCGACTGGTTCCACGTCGAGGTCGCGGCCTACCCCGAGTTCCATCCCCAGGCCCCAACGGCCGCCAAGGATCTGGAGAATTTTCGGCGCAAGGTGGAGGCGGGGGCCGACGCGGCCATCACCCAGTACTTCTACAATGCGGACGGCTACTTTGCCTTCCTCGACGCCTGTGCCCAGATGGGCCTGGACCTACCGGTGGTTCCAGGGATCATGCCCATCACCAACTTCACCCAGCTCGCCCGGTTCTCCGATGCCTGCGGGGCCGAGATCCCGCGTTGGATGCGCCGTCGCCTCGAGGGCATGGGCGATAGCCTGGACGAAATCCGCGCCTTCGGGCATCAGGTGGTGTTGGACCTGTGCCGGCGGCTGCTCGACGGGGGGGCGCCGGGGCTGCACTTCTACACCATGAATCAGTCGGGCCCGACCCTGCGGCTGTGGCAGGAGTTGGAACTGCCGGGCGCACGGGAGCAGGGCTGAGGGCGCGCCGGTCAAGGTCGCGGTTTTTTGGACGGACGGGCTGCGATTGCGAATTGTCAGTTACGGCCATGCACCAGGCGCGTAGTGTCGCAACTGGAACCATCCACTCCTCCTTTGAGGCCGCCCGATGGCCTGTCCTGGGCGGCCGCTCTTTTTTCGCCCCTGATCTCGCCTTGACGCCTTGCCGTCCCCCCCGTAGGCTGCGGTCGTTCCTCATGCGGGCTCATCCCCCGGCCGAAGCTCTCCTTTGCACGCGCCATTGATTGATCGCTGCCCCTGTCCGCTGTCGCGGGGCCGACGGCTGCCATCGTGCCTGACCAGGTCCTAGGCCTCGCCGCCGCGATCGTCGTAGCGGCGCTGCTCCTTTCGGCGCTGGGCCTGGCGGCGGCGCTCTACTTTCTGGGCCGGCTGCGCCTGCCGCGGCTCCACCGCGACGGTGTTGTCACCCTGATCCTTCCCTTGACGGGGAATGCACCGAACCTGGAATCCTTGCTCCGGGCCCTGGAGGCCCAGACCCTAAGGCCCCGCCGCCTCATCGTATCCGTCGAGAGCACCCGGGATCCGGCCTACCGGCGGGTCAGCGGACTCGCCCGCGGCTTGGTCTTTCCCCTTGAGCTCGTGGTCGCCGGTCTCGCCGAGGGCTGCGCGCAAAAGTCCCTCAACCTCATCGCGGCCCTGGCCCGGATTGACGCCCAGGACCAGGCGGTTGTGCTTCTCGACGCGGACATCCTGCCGGCGCCCTGGTGGCTGTCGGCCCTGGTCACCCCCCTGCTTGACGGCAGCTCGGACCTGGTCAATGGCTATCGTTGGCCCGTGCCGGCGGCGCCGAGGGTTGGGGCCCAGCTGGCCGCCAGTATCGATCGCGCCATTGCCTTGCTGCCGCGGCCTGGCCGCTTCGCCCTGACCTGGGGCGGTTCTCTGGCGCTCTCGCCCCAGGCGCTGCGGGCCCTGGCGCTCGACCGGACCCTGGCGAGCACCCTCTCGGACGACTGCTCCATCGGCGAGCAGGCGGCTGCCCTGGGCCTGCGGGTCCTGAACCGGCGTGCCCTGTTGGTCCCGACGCCTACGGCGGCCGGATTGGCCTCGACTTGGCGGTTTGGGCGGCGGCAGTACCAGATCATCCGCATCTACCGCCCGAGCCTCTGGGGGCTCGCCTTCTCCGCCCTCAGCACCCGGCTCTTGGCTTGGCTGCTGCTGTTGACCCACTTGGGCCAGACCGAGGGGCGTCTGGCAGCCGGCGCGCTCGTCATCTTTGCCTTGGCCGGGGCCATCACCCAGAATCGGGTCGGTCGCCGCCTCGGAGCCCCAGACGGCCCTGGGACAGCCATGGCCCAGGGGCTGCTCGCGGTGCTGAAACCGGCGGTGGATCTGTTTCACTGGACCCTGGTCGCGGCGGCCTTCTCGGCGCGCACGGTGCATTGGGGGCATGTCAGCTACTCCGTGGCGGGCCCGACTGATGTGCTCGTCCGCCGTCGCGTGCCCTGGTCATGATCGCCACCCTGGCGCGCGGCCTGATGCGCATTTCGCCGCGGCTGGCGGGGCTGGCGGCTCGCCTGGCGGGAAGCCCCTTCCGCTACCTGGCGGGCAAGCCACTGGAGCGCCAGCTCTTGGTCTACGAGCTGCCCGAGGCGCAGCTTGCGCTCGCCAACGACCTCGCCGTGGTGGAGACCCTGCTCGCCGACCGGGCCGGTACCTTTCCGAAGAGCTCGGTTCTGGAGCTGCTGCTCAGGCCGCTGATCGGCCGCGGCGTCTTTGGCCAGCCTGGCGGCGATGCGGTCAAGCAGGTGCGACGCATCTATGTGCGGGCCCTCTCCAGGGTGCCGGAGCCGGAGGTTGCGCGCATCGCCGGGGGGCTCACCCGGGCCTATCTCGCCGAGTGGCAAGGGGCGGCGCCCGCTGTAGCACATGGGGTGCCGATCCCAAGCGAGCTGTCGCGCCTGACCGTCGACATCGTCAGCGAGGCCACCCTTGGGGCCCGTTTCACCCCGCAGGAGGGGCGGCGGTTTGTCGAGCTGTTCTTCGAGTACCACCGGCGGGCGAACCCAATGCTGCTCCTGCTCGGTCCCCGGGACCCTGCCGGCCGCCAGGCCCTGGTCGACGGTCTTGGGCTCGACGAGGTCGCGCGGGAGATGCGTGCACTGATCCGTCAGCGGTTCCTCGATCCCCTGCTGGAGGGTGTCTCGCAGCCCGGCTCGGCCCCCTTCATCGCGGCCTTGCTCCAGGCCGATGAGCTGGCTGGGGGACGGGGTCTTCCCCTCGACGATGACCCTGTGCGCCAGGACGCCCTCCTCGACGAGATGGCCGTCATGCTGCTCGCCGGCCACGAGACGACCGCGTCCGTCCTGAGCTGGCTCCTGTGGGAGCTCGCCGCAGATCCAGGGTTGCAAGAGACCGGGGCCCGACTGCTCGGCGAGGGACCTGCGGCTGAGCCCCGACCCGATCGGCGCGGGGGCGAGACGGACCTGCTTCGGGCCGGGCCGTGGCTCGACGCCTTGATCCAGGAGTCGCTGCGGCTCTACCCCCCCATCGCCTTCCTGCTGCGCGAGACGACCGAGGCCGTGGTTTTCCGGGACAGACCGATCAACGCCAACAGCTTCATGGTCATCTCGCCCTGGACCCTTCAGCGTCACCGAGGGCTCTGGCACAGGCCCGATGCCTTCGACCCCGCTCGCTGGCTCGCTGCTGAGCCCCCGTCAGCCATGGCCAACCGTTTCGCTTTCATCCCCTTCGGGCAGGGGCCAAGGGTCTGCCCGGGCAAGCGCTTCGCCGAGCTTGAGATGCACGCCATCCTTGCGGAGCTGCTGGCCGGCTGCCAGTTCGCGCGCACGCGGGGCAGGTCGCCGCGGCCACTTGGCCGTCTGACCTCCCGACCAGACATCGATTTCCAGCTCCTGGTCGCCCCAAGGCGCCAGGAGTAGCCAACCTCGGGGCGACACACCGAGGATCGGAGCGGTCGCGCCGCTGAGGAGTACCCGATCATGCTCGACGCCAAGTTTCCCTGTCCCTGCTGCGGCCATCTGGTCCATGAGCACGAGCCGGGCTTTCACCAGACCTGCCCCATCTGCGGCTGGGAGGACGACCTGGCACAGCTGCGGTTCCCGCTGATGCCAGGCAGCAGCAACACCGTCAGCCTGTTCGAGGCCCAGCGCAACTATGAGCGTTACGGGGCATCCGAGCGACGCAGCCTGGGCCGCACCAGGGCCCCAGAGGGCGGGGAGGGGAGGGACCCTGGCTGGCGTCCGCTCGATGTGGAGCGTGATAACTGCGAGCAGCCCAGCCGCGGGACCGGCTACGCGGATTCCTACCCCTGGCCGGACACGACCGTCCTGTACTACTGGCGCGACTCCTACTGGCGCCGGATCGTCGGTTGAGGCGGCTGATTCCTCCTCAGCCCCAGTCCAGCCCCAGTCCAGCCCCAGTCCAGCCCCAGTCCAGCCCCAGTCCAGCCCCAGTCCAGCCCCAGTCCAGCCCCAGTCCAGCCCCAGTCCAGCCCCGGCGGTGGGACCGCTCGCACGCCGCATGGCTCCGCCCCCACGGGGTCAGGCTCAGGCCGTGTCCGGGCAGGCCCGGATCGCCGCGCCCGCAGTGCCGTCTTCCGTGTCAGTCTTCAATGGAAAAAATTGACCGAATTGGTTTGTCAATGCTTCGCTCGGTGTCTACTGTCCAATCACGCCAACGACCATGGCGCCCGCGCCATGCCAGAACATGCCAGTCGCGGGCGCCCTGGCCGTTTCCCTCACCCCGGCCCTCTCCACCAGGGAGAGGGGGACAAGGAGCGCCTGCGGCGCATGTTCACGGTAACTCCAGAGGAATCCGACATGAACCGAGCACAGCAGATCAATGCCCTCGAGCGCGACTGGGCCGAGAACCCCCGCTGGACAGACGTCCGGCGTCCCTACGCCGCGGCGGACGTGGTGCGTCTGCGCGGCAGCCTCCAGCCCGAGTACACCCTGGCGCGGCGCGGTGCTGAAAGGCTCTGGGGCCTGGTCCGAGGGGGTGCCAGGAAGGGCTATGTCAACTGCATGGGGGCCATTACCGGTGGCCAGGCCCTGCAACAGGCCAAGGCGGGGATCGAGGCCATCTACCTGTCGGGCTGGCAGGTCGCCGCCGACGGCAACACCTCCGAGACCATGTACCCAGACCAGTCGCTGTATGCCTACGACTCGGTCCCGACCATGGTGCGGCGCATCAACAATAGCTTCAAGCGGGCCGACGAGATCCAATGGTCCCGCGGCATCGGCCCAGGGGATGAGGGCTTCATCGACTATTTCCTGCCTGTCGTTGCGGACGCCGAGGCCGGTTTCGGCGGCGTGCTCAACGCCTTCGAGCTGATGAAGAACATGATCGCCGCAGGGGCGGCCGGGGTGCATTTCGAGGACCAGCTCGCCGCGGTCAAGAAGTGCGGCCACATGGGCGGCAAGGTCCTGGTGCCGACCCGGGAGGCGGTGGAAAAGCTCGTCGCCGCACGGCTTGCCGCCGATGTGATGGGCGTTCCCACCCTGCTCCTCGCCCGCACCGATGCCGAGGCGGCCAACCTGCTCACCAACGACGTGGATCCAAACGATCAACCTTTCCTCACCGGAGAGCGCACCGCCGAGGGCTTCTACCGGGTCCACAACGGGCTGGAGCAGGCCATCAGTCGCGGTCTGGCCTATGCTCCTTATGCCGACCTGGTCTGGTGCGAGACGGGCACGCCCGATCTCGGCTTCGCCCGCGAGTTCGCCAGCGCCGTGCTGGAGCACAACCCCAACAAGCTGCTCGCCTATAACTGCTCGCCGTCCTTCAATTGGAAGAAGAACCTGGACGACGTGACCATCGCCCGCTTCCAGGACGAGCTGTCCGACCTGGGCTACAAGTACCAGTTCATCACCCTGGCGGGCATCCACAGCATGTGGTTCAACATGTTCGACCTGGCCTACGACTACGCCCGAGGCCAGGGCATGCGCCACTATGTCGAGAAGGTGCAGCAGCCCGAGTTCGCGGCGCGGGACAAGGGCTACACCTTCGTCTCACATCAGCAGGAGGTGGGCGCGGGCTACTTCGACGATATAACGACCGTCATCCAGGGCGGCAGCTCCTCGGTCACGGCCCTGCATGGGTCCACGGAGGAGGCGCAGTTCTGACCAAGACCCCTTGCTTGGTGAGGCGCCCCTGGAGTGTCACCTCGGGTGCGGCGGGGTCGCCGGCGGCCGGGAAGTCCGCAAGGTCCATGGCGCCCGGGGTGACGGTCCCGCACCTCGCGCCCCCACGAGCTAACCCTTGCAAGAGTATCCATGGCATTCAAGACGGCCGATCTCTGTGACGCCCACGGCGAGGGTTTGCGGGTCTGCGAGCCCATTTTCGGCGACTACGGGGGCCTGACCTGCTTCGCCGGTGCCGTGGCGACCGTCCAGTGCTTCGAGGACAACACCCAGGTCAAGGCCGCCCTAGCCGAGCCGGGCGAGGGCCGGGTCCTGGTGGTCGACGCCGGCGGCTCGCTGCGCTGCGCCATGCTCGGCGACCGGCTCGCCGCCAACGCCGTGCAGAACGGCTGGGCCGGGCTCCTCGTGCACGGGTGCATCCGCGATTCGGCGGCGATCGCCGGCATGCCGCTCGGGGTCAAGGCTATGGGCACAATCCCACGCAAGAGCGAGCCCCGTGGCGAGGGCCAGCGGGACATCCCCGTGACCTTCGCCGGGGTCACCTTCAGGCCCGGGGACTGGGTCTACTGCGACGAGGACGGCGTGCTCGCGGCCGACGGGCCCCTGACCTAGCCCCTGCACCGAACGGCAGGCAAAGCCCATGGCCTGGACCGAAGCCAAGCTCATCGCCGAGGCCATCCTCGACGGCTTCGACCGGCACTATCGGCTGTTTCGGGAGATCGCTGCCGGGGCCAAGGCGCGCTTCGAGGCCGCCGACTGGCAGGCGGTGCAGGAGGTCGCCCGGGAGCGCATCGGCTTCTACGACCGCCGGGTGGGCGAGACCGTCGCGGTGCTCCGCCGCGAGTTCCACCTGCGCGCCGCCGATGACCGCCTGTGGCGCCGGGTCAAGGTCGAATACCTGCGGTTGCTCCCCCAGCACCACCAGCCGGAGCTGGCCGAGACCTACTACAACTCGGTCTTCTGCCGCCTGTTCGACCGCCGCTACTACAACAACGCCAATATCTTCGTCTGGCCAGCCCTGTCCACGGAGCACCTGGAGGCGGAAGTCCCGACCTTTCGCTGCTATTACCCGGCCCGCGACGGCTTTGCCGCGGTGATCTGTGCCATCCTAGAAGAGCGGGGGTTCCGTGCGCCGTTTCGGGACCGCCGTCATGACCTGCGCAACATCCTGCGTGCCATCCGGGCGCGGTTTCCCCGGGGTCGCCACCGCGACCAGAACTTCCAGCTTGCCGTGCTCAACGCCACCTTCTACCGCAACAAGGGGGCCTACATCATCGGCAAGGCCGTCAACGGGGCCGATCAGATCCCCTTCGTCATCCCCGTGCTCCACGACGAGGACCGTGGGCTCTACTGCGATACCCTGCTCACTGGGGAGGACGAGATCGCCAACGTCTTCAGCTTCTCGCGGGCCTATTTCATGGTGGACACCGAGGCCCCGGCCGCGGTGGTGGAGTTCCTGCGTCCCCTGATGCCGCGCAAGGGCAAGGCAGAGCTCTACACCGCCATTGGCCTGCAGAAGTTCGGCAAGGCCGAGTTCTACCGCGATTTCCTCAAGCACCTGCGCTATTCGAGCGACGCCTTCATCCTGGCGCCGGGCATCCCCGGCATGGTGATGTGCGTCTTCACCCTGCCGTCCTTCCCCTATGTCTTCAAGGTCATCAAGGACCGCTTCCCGCCCCCGAAGGAGGTCACCCGCGAGGTGGTCAAGGCCAAGTACCTGCTGGTCAAACAGCACGACCGGGTGGGGCGCATGGCCGACTCCTGGGAATACTCGCACGTCGCCTTCCCGTTGGATCGCTTCGCCCCGGAGCTGCTGGCCGTGCTCAGGCGGGATGCCGCTGGGACCATCGAGCTGGAGGGCGATCAGCTTATCGTCAAACACCTGTACATCGAGCGGCGCATGACCCCGCTGAATCTTTATCTGGCGAGCGCCGACGATGCCCAGATCGAGCACGCCATCCGCGAGTACGGCCAGGCCATCCGCGATCTCGCCGCCGCCAACATCTTTCCAGGCGACATGCTGTTCAAGAACTTTGGCGTCACCCGCCAGGGCCGGGTGGTCTTCTACGACTACGACGAGCTGTGCTATCTCACCGAATGCCACTTCCGGGCGATCCCCGAGGCGCCATACCCCGAGATGGAGTTGTCCGGCGAGCCCTGGTACAGCGTGGGCCCGGACGACGTCTTCCCGGAGGAGCTCGCCACCTTCCTGCTCATCGACCCGCGCATCCGCCGCGCCTTCATGGCGTACCACGCCGACCTGCTCGACCCGGCCTGGTGGCGCGAGCGGCAGGCCAACATCCGCGCCGGGCGGCTGGAGGATGTGTTTCCTTACGGGGTGGAGCGGAGGTTCGGGTAGCCGGCAGGACGGGTCGAGCGGAGCGAACCCATCCGTATTGGTTGTGGGATGGCGATGGGTTTCGGCGATCGCCTCTGCCCATCCTGCGAGCCCATTGCGCCTCGCCGTCGCAGGGAAAGACCCCACCCCCATTCAGCCCCATTTCACCTTCAGCGGCTACCATCCTCGCCGCAATTGCCCCAGGCGCATTCGGTCCCGAGCGATAGGCTATCACGCCTGGGTACGACCGCCGGTCGCCACGCGGCCACCTCGTCGCTCCCCTCTCGTGTCCAGGAGTTCTCAGCATGCGAAACCGACCAGTCCTCTTGCTTGGCAGTCTTCTCGCCGTCGGCCTTTCCAACCATGCCGCCGCCTGGGAGGCGCTGCCCAGCGCCCCGCCGATCCCCGCGGACAATCCCCAGAACGATGCCAAGGTCCTGCTCGGCAAGACCCTGTTCTTCGACCCCCGTTTCTCCGAGCACGGGACCTTGTCCTGCAACTCCTGCCACAACGTCATGGCCAGTGGTGATGACAACCGCCCCAACTCCATCGGCATGCACGATGCGCGCGGTGGGCGCAGCGCCCCGACCGTGTGGAATGCCGCCTTCCAATCCGTGCAATTCTGGGACGGGCGCGCCGCCACGCTGGAGGACCAGGCCAAGGGCCCGGTAGCCAACCCGGTGGAGATGGGTATGGCCAATCTGGACGAGGCCATGGGGCGCCTCAAGCAGATCTCAGGCTATGGCCCCATGTTCAAGGCGGCCTTCCCTGGCGAGGCGGACCCGGTGACCGCAGACAACGCGGCCAAGGCCGTTGCCGCCTACGAGCGCACCCTGATCACCCCTGACTCGCCCTACGACCTGTACGTAAAGGGGGACAAGACGGCACTCACCGAGCAGCAGGTCAAAGGCATGAAGACCTTCGCAGAGCTGGGCTGCACCTCCTGCCACTCCGGGGCCAATTTCAGCGGCCCGGCGCTACCCGCGGGGACCGGTTTCTTCCAGAAATTTCCGACCTACCCTGGTAGCACCTATGAAGCCAAATACCACCTGACCGAGGACACTGGGCGCTACCAGGTGACCAAGGACGAGAAGGACAAGCACATGTACCGGGTCCCGACCCTGCGCAACATCGCCCTCACCGCGCCCTACTTCCACAATGGCCAGGTGCCGACCCTGGACGAGGCGGTCCGCGTCATGGGCAAGACGCAATTGAACAAGGACTTGAGCGACGAGCAGGTGGTTGAGGTCGTCGCCTTCCTCAACACCCTGAGCGGGACATTCCCGGAGCAGACCCTGCCGCGCTTGCCGCCTACACCGAACTTCAGCGTCATCCCGCCCATTGACCCGCACCTCAAGGAAAACCCGCACAAATAATGTCTTAGGGAAGCGCTGATTGATGGCGCTTCCCGTGCGGGCCAGGGCTGGCCCGCCCGTTTCGAGGGCCTTAAGCCCTTGAAACGGGAGCGTCCCGCGACGCGCGCGCCGCGGGGCGCGGGCTGATCACATGCCGGGAGGGCATTTGATCAGCATCTCCCTAGGCTCAGATCGCCTTGGCCTGCTCCGCCAGATAGAGCCAGGTCTCGATGACGGTGTCGGGGTTGAGGGAGATGCTGGTAATGCCCTCGTCGAGCAGCCACTTGGCCATGTCTGGGTGGTCCGACGGCCCCTGACCGCAGATGCCCACGTATTTGCCTTGCTTACGGCAGGCGGCGATGGCGAGCGAGAGCATGTGCTTGACGGCAGGGTCGCGCTCGTCGAAGTCCGCGGCGACCAGGGCGGAGTCGCGGTCGATGCCCAAGGTGAGCTGGGTCATGTCGTTGGAGCCGATGGAGAAGCCGTCGAAGTATTCGAGGAACTGCTCGGCCACCACGGCATTGGAGGGGATCTCGCACATCATGATCAGGCGCAGCCCGTTGACCCCGCGCCCCAGGCCCTGCTCGGCCAGGGCCTCGGCCACCGCCTTGGCCTGTCGCACGGTGCGCACGAAGGGGATCATGACCTCGACATTGGTCAGGCCCATGTCATTGCGCACCCGCTTGAGGGCCTCGCACTCCAGCTCGAAGCAGGGGCGGAAGGACTCGGCCACATAGCGGCCGGCCCCGCGGAACCCGATCATGGGGTTCTCCTCGTTGGGCTCGTAGCGTGGCCCGCCGATCAGGTTGGCGTACTCGTTGGACTTGAAGTCAGACATGCGCACGATCACCGGGTTGGGGGCGAAGGCCGCGGCCAGGGTGGCGATCCCCTCGGCGAGGCGAGCGACGTAGAACTCCCGCGGGCTCGCATAGGCGGCGATGCGCGGGGCGATCTCGGCCTTGAGGTCGGCGGGCAGGGCGTCGTACTCCAGCAGGGCCTTGGGGTGGATGCCGATGGTGTTGTTGATGATGAACTCGAGCCGCGCCAGGCCGATCCCCTTGTTCGGCGTGGCCGCGAAGGCGAAGGCACGGTCCGGGTTGGCCACGTTCATCATGATCTTGACCGGGATCTCCGGCATGTGGGCGAGCTCGATGGTCTTCTGCTCGAAGGGCACCAGGCCGGCGTAGATGAAGCCGGTGTCGCCCTCGGCGCAGGAGACCGTCACCGGCTCGCCGTCGCGGATGCGGTCGGTGGCGTCGGTGCAGCCCACCACCGCGGGTACGCCCAGCTCCCGGGCGATGATGGCTGCGTGGCAGGTCCGCCCCCCGCGGTCGGTCACGATGGCCGCGGCCCGCTTCATGATGGGCTCCCAGTCCGGGTCGGTCATGTCGGCAATGAGCACGTCGCCGGGCTGGACCTTGTCCATGTCGGCGATGGAGGCGACCACCCGGGCCGTCCCGGAGCCGATGCGGTTGCCGATGCTCCGCCCGCTGGCCAGGATCTCGCCCCTGCCCTTGAGCGTGTAGCGCTCGATGACCTGGCCGCTGCGGCTCTGGACCGTCTCCGGCCTCGCCTGCACCACGTAGATCTGCCCGTCGATGCCGTCCTTGGCCCATTCGATGTCCATGGGCCGCCCATAGTGCTGCTCGATCTGGACGGCCTGGCGGGCGAGCTCCAGGACCTCGGCGTCGGTAATGGAGAAGCGCAGGCGCTCGGCCTCCGGGACCTCCTCGGTGTGCACGGGTGAGGCGCTGCCCGGTTCCGCATAGACCATGCGGATGGCCTTGGTGCCCACCGTGCGGCGCAGCACCGCCGGGCGCCCGGCGGCGAGGGTCGGCTTGTGGACATAGAACTCGTCGGGGTTGACCGCGCCCTGCACCACCATCTCGCCCAGCCCGTACGAGGACGTGACGAAGACCACGTCGCGGAAGCCCGACTCGGTGTCCAGGGAAAAGACCACCCCGGAGGCGGCCAGGTCGCTGCGCACCATGCGCTGGATGCCGGCGGACAGGGCCACGTGGCGGTGCGCGAAGCCCTGGTGGACCCGGTAGGCGATGGCGCGGTCGTTGAAGAGCGAGGCGAAGACCTCCTTGATGGCGTGCTTGACGTTGGCGAGGCCCTGCACGTTGAGGAAGGTCTCCTGCTGCCCGGCGAAGGAGGCGTCCGGCAGGTCCTCGGCGGTGGCCGAGGAGCGCACCGCCCAGGAGAGCTCCGTCTGGGTGTTGGCGCTCAGGGTCGCGAAGGCGTCGTCGATGGCCGCCTCCAGTGCGGCGGGGAAGGGCTGCGCCATGATCCAGCCGCGGAGGCGCGCGCCGGTGTCGGCGAGGGCGGCGATGTCGTCCACGTCCAGGTGGTCGAGCAGGGACTGGATGCGCTCGTCGAGACCGTCCACGGCGAGAAACTCCCGGTAGGCCGCCGCCGTGGTGGCGAAGCCGCCGGGCACCCGCACCCCCACCCCGGCGAGGTGGGCCATCATCTCCCCCAGGGAGGCGTTCTTTCCGCCCACCACGGGTACATCGGCCAAACGGAGGTCTTGGAGCCAACGGACGTAGTCGGTCATCAGGGTGTGTCTCCCATGTGCATGGCCCTGTTCTGGACCTGGGGAACGAGACAAGTGGGCGCGGTGGCGGACCAGCGGGGAGGGCGCCATCGCCGCACTATAGCGCAGGCGAAAGCTGGGGGTACCTGGGCCATCTCAATGGACAGGATTGAGCCCGACGGCCACAGGCCCTGGGCGCCCTGCGGCGCAGGAGCGCCACCCCGGCGCGACGGAGGGCTCTCGGCCCGCCGCCGCGGCTCCCAGGGCATCGCAGCGAGGGCGCCGCTCCTACGATCGCGTTGGACCTCTGGCCGATCCTGTGAAGCCCTTTATCCGGCGCGCGGCTCCAGCGTCGCCGCCAGGTGGCGGAAGGTCTCAAGCCGGGCGGGGTGGACCTTGCCCTGGGCGACGGCGGCCTTGACGGCACAGTCCGGCTCCTGGTCGTGGCGGCAATTGGCGAAGCGGCAGTGTCCGAGGTAGGGGGCGAGGTCGCGGAAGCCGCGCTCGAGGTCGGCGAGGGGGATGTCGCCCAGGCGGAAGCTGCGCACACCGGGGGAGTCGATGAGGTGGCCGCCACCGGGCAGCCGGTAGCAGGTGGCGGCCGAGGTGGTGTGCCGTCCAAGCCCTGTGGCCTGGGAGAGGCGGCCGATCTGGATGTCGCGATCCGGCAGGAGTGCCTGGATGAGGGACGATTTACCCACCCCCGACTGGCCCACCAGGATGCTGGTGTGCCCGGCCAGTTGGCGGGTCAGGGGCGAGAGGTCTGGGTCCTGGCGCAGGCTGAGCCAGACGGTGGCGTAGCCGATGGCCGCGTAGTGGGCGAAGCCGTCGCGAAAGGCGGCGCGGCCCGGCTCGTCCAGCAGGTCCATCTTGTTGCCGAGGATCAGGGTGGCGACGCCCATGTTCTCCGCCGCCACCAGGTACTGGCCGAGCAGATACTCGCTGGGCTCGGGCCTCGGGGCCAGCACCACCACCAACTGGGTGACGTTGGCCGCGAGCGGCTTGTCGCGTCCGGCGTAGTCCGGGCGGCTCAGCACCGCGCCCCGGGGCAGGACGGCGGTCACGACACCCTGGGATGGCCCCGCGGGCTGCCAAACCACGCGGTCGCCGCACACCGGGTGGCCGATGTTCTGCCGGGCCAGGCAGTGGCGGACCTGGCCCGCGGCGTCCTCCACGGCGAGGTTCGCTCCGTGACGCACCACGACCAGGCCCTCCTGCGGGGCGCTCTCGTCCGTCTCCGCGAGGACGGCCTGGGTGCGTTCGCTCAGGTGGTGGCGGCGGCGCTCCTGGATGCGCTCGATGCGCTGGATCTGTCGCTCCGACAGGCGCCGCCGCGGCATGCTACTTGAAGTGGTAGTACTGCTGGTTGAGGTAGTGCGCGACGTCGGCGATGTCGTCGTCGAACCAGGTCAGCTCCAAGGCCGTCTCGCAGCGGCGGACCTGGCGCTCCAGTCCCCCGAGACTGGTGACCTTGCGGTCGGGACGGGTGTACACCTCGCTGCCGTGGCACTTGATGCAGTGCTCGGAGACGAGTTGCTCGGCCTTGCCCTGCTCGCCTGCGGCGGGTGCGGCAGAGGCAGCGGGCTCGGCAGCCGCGGCCTGCAAGGTCCCGCCAGCCAGTGCTAAGGCCAAGACCAACGACAGGGTTGGCGCGACGCGCGGAATGGAACGGTGCTGAGTCATGCTGGGCTCCGGGTGAAGGATGGTACGCGGGCATTGTAGTGGCCGGGCTCGGCCCCTGGCCACCTTGGGCCTCAGCCCGCGCTGTGGGCGGTGGGAATCGGGGGGGCCAGGTCATCCGCCAGGTCGCCGGCCAAATTGCGAGCCAGATGGCGAGCCACATCGCCAGCCAGATCGCCACCCAGGCACCCTTGCGGGTCGACCCACAGATGCGGGAGGCCGAGCCCGGCCAGCCAGTCTGGCCCAGACGCGCCCTGGAGCATGCCGATGGTGGCGGCGCTCCCGGCCACCAGGCAGGTCGGCGCCAGCACGCTTACGGCCGCGAGCCCCTCCACGGGCCAGCCGGTGCGTGGGCTCAGGATGTGGCCGTAGCGGCGCCCGCCGATCTCCAGGCAGCGCTCATAGTCGCCGCTGCTGGCCAGGCCGCCCTCGCGGACCCGGACATGGCCGAGCAGGCAGGCCGGCCGACGCGGGTCGCGGATGCCCACGGTCCAGGGCCGGCCGTCGGCATGGGGCCCGAGCACGCGGATGTCGCCGCCAAGGTTGACCAGGCCCTGGGTAATGCCGAGATCGCGCAACAGGGTGCCCGCCCGGTCGGCCGCGTACTCCTTGACGATGCCGCCGAGGTCGAGCTCCATGCCCGGGACACTGAACTCCAGCCTGGGCCTTTGCCAGCGGAGCTTGTCCCAGCCGACCCGGCCCAGCACGGCGGCAACCTCGGCCGGATCCGGCAGGCGCCCAGGGCCGCGCTCGGATGTGGGCTCGGCTCCGGACTCGGCTGCGGGCCGGGAGCCGAAGGACCAAACCTGGCGCAGGACTCCGGCGGTGATGTCGAACAGGCCATCGCTGCGCTCGTAGCAGGTTTGGGCATAATCCAACAGGGCCGCGGTCTCCGCATCGACCTCGATCGGCTCGCCGCGTGCCGCCGCGGCGTTGATGCCGCTGAGCACGCTGTCGGCGCGGTAGCGCGAGTAGCGGGCCTCAAGGAGAGAGACATCGGCCATGGCCCGCTGCGCCGCGCCCTTCGCCTGATGCCGGGTCTCGGCGTAGAGCTGCAGCTCGCAAGGCGAGCCCATGGCCCGGAACGGGAAGCGGAACAGTCTCATCGACTGCTCAGAAGCTGACCTTCCACCCGAGATTGAAGGTCAGGGAGTCGTAGTCGGCCGCGTCGGTGTTGTCAGTGCTGTTCAGGGCCAGACCGACCCGGCGGTCGTAGTACTCGATGCCGGCATCGATGCGCACCGCGTCTGTCACCTGTTTGGAGAGCCGCAGGCGATAGCCCAGGGCGCCGAAGGTGGCGAGCCGGTAATCGCTGGTGTAGGCACCGTTGGCCGGCAGGGTGTCGAAATAGTCCCGGTAGAAGTCCGCCTCCCCCTGGCTGTAGTAGCGCACGCCGAGCGTGGCCTGCCAGCCCTGGCCGAGGGTCTGGATCCAGGACGTCTCCAGGGTGTTGGCCGTCACCCCCCAGTCATCCCAGGAGTAGCGGTAATCCAGGTGCAGGGCGGCGTCGAGGGCGGGCAGGAAGCGGACGTAGCGGCCGAGCAGATTCCACTGCCCCCGCTGGTCGGGGCGCTGCTCCGGGATTGCGCTGTTGGACTCCAGCACGAAGACCTCTTTGTATGGGTCGGTGAGGTAGCCTGCCGCGTTGGCGTAGGTCAGATTGACCTGGACCAGGGATGCCTTGTCCAGGATCTGGGTGACCCCGACCAAGTACTGGAGGGTCTGCTTGTCGCCGATGAAGCCGGGGTCATTGACCGGCATGACCTTGTCGTCGGCCAGGCTGAAGCCCAAGGCCAGGGTGGTCTGCTTCTGGTTCAGCTCCTGGCGCAGGTCGAGGCTGAAGAAGTTCGACCGGTAGTCCCGCTCGTCGGAGATCCCGAGCCCCAGCCCGATGGTGCTGTCCCCGCGGTAGTAGTTGACCTTGGCATCGACCGCCACGCGCCGGTCGTCGAAGGGCGTTGGGCTGATCACCTGCTGGACGCCGATGGGCTGGCAGCCCGATTGGGTGTAGGGGATACCGCCCAGGGGGCGTGGCAGCGGGGAGCTGGTGCCGCCCGAGGCGCCGCTGACCGTGTCGGTCCCGCTGGTGTTCGGCTGGATCACAGTGCCGCCGGGACATTCCAAGGTGGGGACGTTATAGATCGGCGAGGCGCCGGAGATGGCGTCGTAGACCGCGTTGAGCTTGACGTCGAAGTCGTCCCCGACTGGGGTCAGGGCCTGCTGCTGGACGGTCGCCACCCGCACCCGGTCTGGGCCCTCGTCGTAGTAGAAGAGCCCGCCCTCCAGCTCGACCTGAGTGGCAGGGGTTGCCGCCGGCGCCTGACTGGTCATGCCCGGCAAGGCCAGGGCCGCGCTGGTCAATGCCGCAAGGGTCTTGGGCTGGGCCCGGCACCGACTTGCTGTCCGCCTCGGGAATGGCTGCTTCATTGTATTTCGCGCGCGGGGTACGGAGGCCCCGCCCTGTTCAGTCGCATCAGCGGGTGAACATGAAGGAAGGCGGAACCCGCGTTTTCGGCTTCCGTGGTGGTTTTTTCCCGGGATGGCCAATACATCAGGTGGTCCTCAGTTGCAGCCACAGCCGCCGCCGCCGACCGCAGAGCCGCCCCAGGCTCCCTCGCGGGAGAAGTAGATGTGCTCGCGGAAGGCGGTCTCGACCGGATAGGGATCGAGCGCCATGTCGGGTCGCGCCAGGTAGCCACGCTCCCAAGGGGCCAGGTTTCCGGCACAGCCCGCGAGGCCGAGGAGGATCAGGCCCATGGCCGAGCGGGCCCGGATCACCGCCCGGCTCCCGGCTGAGCTCCCGGCTGAGCTCCCGGCTGAGCTCCCGGCTGAGCTCCCGGCCCAGCGCCAAGGAGCTGGATGACCTGGTCGCGGATGGCCGCCTTGTCGCCCGACTTGAAGCCGCGGTGCACCTGGCGGATCACGCCCTGGCGATCCACCAGGTAGGACGAGGGCATGACCTGGACCCCGTAGACACGGGGGCATTGTCCTGTGGGATCGCTCCCCAGGGTGAAGCCGACCGGGCGCTTGCGCAGGAATGCCTGGGCATCCGCGGGCCGCTCGTCGAGATTGACGCCGAGCACCTCGAAGCCCTGGGACTTGAGCTCCCGGTTGAGCTGGTCGAGGAAGGGGAAGGACTCCGCACAGGGGCCGCACCAGGAGGCCCAGAAATCGATGTAGACCACCTTGCCGGTGCGCCCGGCGAGGTCGAGGGGCCCAGACCCGTCCAGGCTCTGCACCTGGCAGCTCGGCGCCCGCTCGCCCACGTTGGCCGCCTGGCCGATGCCGCAGGCCGCCCAGGCAGCCAACCCGATCAACAGGGGGCGAAGAAGTCTCATGGTCGCGGTCACTGGGGCGCCTCGCCATTTGCTCGCGCTGGAGGTTGCGGGGGAGGGGACCGCCGAGCGGCTGCCCGGACAGGGTCGGAAGTCTACCGGCGATCCGCGCGGGGTCAATACGTGCCTTCGCGGTTGTCGCGGCCGGGTCCTGGGCCTGCCACCGAGGGGGCACTTGTGTTATCTGTACGACGTGCGTCGGCCGCCGCTCACCCCAAGGCCTAGGTTTCGGCCGCTGCGATGAGGCTGGGAGGGAAAGGCGGATCAACCCGGCGCTCCCCGTGCGGGGCAGAGCCGCCGGCCTGCGCCGCGGGCCACGGGTAGGAGCGGCCCCCGGCCGCGAGTCCGGCGCCGGTGCAATCGCGCCGGGACGGATGGGGACGGATCCAGCGTTGCTGGTAAAACTGGGAGGCACCATGCGTGCGCTGCGTTGGAAGGGCCGCTATCAGACGGGCGATGCTCAGATCGACCGTCGCAACCGTGCCTTCGTCGAGTGCCTCAACGGGCTGATCGCCGCCGCTGGGCAACGCGAGCATTGCCAGGAAATGGAAGACCTGATCGCGGGGTTCACCGCAGAGGTCGAGCGGCGCCTGGAGCAGGACCCGGCCAAGGGCGACCTGGGGGAGGAGTTCGGGCGCCGCCTGCGTGCGGCCCTGCCGCTCAGCGCCTACGGCGGGACCTCATGCCGCAAATGCGGCCTGTGCGACCTCGCTCAGCAGAAGGCCGCCGAGCATCTGGATGCCGCCGCCCGTTGCTTGTTCAAGCCAGATTGATGCGTCTCCAGGCCACGGCACCCGTCTCGCTCGCGCTGCTTCTCGGCGGCCTTGCCCTGTCGGGCTCTGCGGCCGCCGGTCCGACCGTGGCCGAGCTGCTGGCCACCTGCGATCGTGGCGCCGAGAGGGGCGACCGGGGTCTCGATGCGGCCGCTTGCGAATGGTTCGCGGCCCCCTGCGCCTGCAAGGGCGGGGTGCCGGATGGGGGCGCCCCGCCTTGGTGCCTTCCAGACGCCGAGCCCGTCGACGCCGTGGTCCGCAGGGTGGTCGCGGCCCTGCGTGCGGCGCCTCGTGACGCCCCGGTCGAGGCCGAGGTCGAGCGGGTGCTGCGGCGGCTCTATCCCTGCAGCGCGCCGCCGGGGCGCTGAGCCCTGGACTAGCGAGGCCCCCGCGTTCCCCTTGGCGAGGCTGGCCGCTGGCCTTAGGATCGGTCGCCCCAGCATCCGCCGCCCCAGTAGCCATCGTCGAGGTTGCCGACCATGCCCACCCTGAGGATTCTGACCAACGTCCCTGTCCCGACCGAGGACCGTCCGGTCCTGCTCGCCCAGGCCTCCCGCGCCGTCGCCGAGATGCTCGGCAAGCCGGAGTCCTATGTCATGGTGATCCTTGAGGACGGCCGGGACATGCTCTTCGCCGGGACCCCAGCGCCGGCCGCCTACCTCGAGCTCAAGAGCCTGGGGCTGCCCGAAGCCAAGGCGGCCGACTATTCGCGCGCCCTGTGCGACCTCCTGGCCGCCGCCCTGGAGATTCCGCCGGCACGGGTCTACATCGAGTTCGCCGCACCGCCCGCGCACCTGTTCGGCTGGAATGGCGCGACCTTCTAGCGGTCAACCGTGCTGCGCTTGGCACTCGCCGGGGTACGCGCGGGTGCATTGGGCCGCAACCCGTCTGCGCCTAAATGCGACCGAGGTCACCCCGACAATTCGCCAGTTTTTCCCGTTGGCCTAACCCAAGCTCGCCGGCAGCCGTTGAAGCCCGCCGCCTGAGCCAGGTCCGTCCCAGGACGTTCGAACCATGCCGCTAGAAGAGGTGCAATGATCCCAGATTGTCCATTAGCCACTTTGCGCCCCATGAATGACCGGGGGCGCGGAGGCATTAGCCCAGAGACCCGCGAACCAGGCGCGTTTTCGGCGAGGCACGGAGAGCATCAGTTTGTTCTGGCTGGCCTCGTGGTGCCAAGAGCCGCCGATGGCCAGCACCAGGCCATGGAGGGTGGACAGCGTATGCTGAACGCGGGTACGCAGCACGGCCTGGCGAAACAGGCTCATCAGGTTGTAGGCGAGCATGGCAAAGCCCAAGGCGGCTTCCGTGGCCCAGAAGTCGCGCATGTTGAAAGCGTCCAGGCCGAAATCGGCTTTGAGTTCCTTGATCCGGTTCTCGCAATCGGCCCGTCCTCGGT
>Ga0272446_1000354_pt1 | contig 72483 bp, 56 predicted proteins | sample YNPCB0061_FD_194587 | JGI IMG/M metagenome (GOLD analysis project Ga0272446, IMG submission 194587) | Hot spring microbial mat communities from Yellowstone National Park, WY, United States - YNP-CB-006-1 | ecosystem: Environmental > Aquatic > Thermal springs > Hot (42-90C) > Sediment | place... | reverse complement strand
AGCTCGACGGGCTGCTCGAGAAGCTTCTCGGACAGGGGTAGACTCGGGCCATGACGGCTGCTGGGGGGCCTCCGTCGGAGCGGCGCCTGCCGCGGGTTCCGATCTCGCTGAAGGTGCAATACCGGACGCAGGGCGCGTTCCTCGTCGCGTACTCGGTGAACCTGTCGAAGGGCGGCATCTTCCTCGAGACGACGGCGCCGCTCGACGTCGGGTCGCGCGTGTCGCTCGCCTTCGACGTGCCGGGGTCGGGTGCGCTCGAGGTCGATGGGATCGTCGCCTGGGTGCGCGTGGGCTCGCCCGACGGGCTGCCCGACGGGATGGGCGTGCAGTTCGACTCGCTCGACCAGAGACACGGCGGGCGCATCGACGAGATGGTGCGCTCGTTCATGGGCCTCAACGTGCTCGTCGTCGCCGCGTCGCCCGATCGGCTGGCGCTGCTCGGGCGCTACGTGCGGTCGATCGTGTCGTGCGAGATCGTCGAGGCGACGTCGGTGAGCATCGCCGAGGTGGCGCTCGACGAGGCGCCCGATCTGGTGATCGTCGATCTCGACGTGCGGCCGGAGATCGGGCTGCAGACGATCGCGCGCGCGAAGGCGCGCGGGCCGTCGCCGGTCATCCTGCTCGCCGGCGATCCGAACCGGCGCCAGCGCGGCAAGGACGCGGGCGCCGACGAGGCGCTGGCGACGCCGCCGTCGTATCTCGAGCTGCAGGCCGCGGTCGTGCGTATGTTGTCGAGGCCGGCGGCGGTGCGCGAGCGGAGCGAGGCCTCCGGCGAGCAGGTCGTCGACGTCGACATCGACCTCGATCTGGAGGGAAACGAATGACAACGACGCGGAGCGGAGCCGGCTTCGCCGGTCCGCGGAGCGGGAGGCTTGGAACCCTCCCAGGGTTCCAAATCCAATGACCGCACACATCATCGACGGCAAGGCGATCGCGAAGACGGTGCGAGAGGAGGCCGCCCAGGCCGCGCGCGAGCTGGCCGGGCGTGGGATCCAGCCGGGGCTGGCGGTGGTCCTCGTCGGAGAGGACCCGGCGTCGCAGGTCTACGTCCGCAACAAGGCGAAGGCCATCCGCGAGGCGGGGCTGGCGGCGTTCGACCACCACCTGCCGGCGACGACGTCGGAGGCCGAGCTGCTCGCGCTCGTCGCGCAGCTCAACGCCGACGATCGCGTCGACGGGATCCTCGTGCAGCTGCCGCTGCCAAAGCAGATCGATCAGGACCGCGTGATCAACGCCATCGCGCCGGAGAAGGACGTCGACGGGTTCCACCCGATGAACGTCGGCCTCCTCTGGTCGGGCAAGCCGCGCTTCGCGCCCTGCACGCCGCTCGGTGTGGTGCGCATGCTGCGCGAGGCGGGCGTCACCCTGGCCGGTGCCGACGCGGTCGTCATCGGGCGCAGCCACATCGTCGGGCGACCGATGGCGGGCCTGTTGATCAATGAATCGGCGACGGTGACCGTGTGTCACTCGAAGACGCGCGACCTGCCGGCCGTCGTCGGGCGCGCCGACGTCGTCGTCGCGGCGATCGGCAAGAGCGAGTTCGTGCGCGGCGCCTGGATCAAGCCGGGCGCGACGGTGATCGACGTCGGCATCAACCGCGGCGACGACGGGAAGCTGCGCGGCGACGTCGAGTTCGCCGCCGCCGCCGAGCGCGCCCGCGCCATCACCCCCGTCCCCGGCGGCGTCGGCCCCATGACCATCGCCTGCCTCGTCGAGAACACCGTCCGCGCCGCCCGCCTCCGCCGCGCCTGAGCTCCGGCCGCTCCAGCGCCGCCAATCGATTTCCTGCAACAGATCGACGGCTCCGATCTCCACCCGCGCGCCGGGAGGAGCAGCGAGATGGCGTTCGTCTGGTCTGGGTTCGTCACGACGGTGGGGCGGGTGTTGCGGGTCGGTGGGCAGCCGCGTACGGCGCGGCGGGCGCTCGGCGAGGGGTGGCGCGACGACGCCGTCCCGTCGCTGAGCGGGATCGCGCGGCTCGAGCGCGCGGCGCTGGCGGAGGCCTGGTCGACGTACGGCGCGCTCGAGCAGGCGTCGGTGCCGGCCTATGGGCGCGTCGCCGAGGCGCTGGTCTCGCTCGGCGCGCCGTCGGAGCTGGTCGAGCGCTCGCACCTCGCCGCCCTCGACGAGATCCGCCACGCCCGTCGCTGCTACGCGCTCGCCTCGGCCTACGGCGGCGGCGTCGCGCGGCGCCCCGGCGACCTCCCCGAGCTGCGCGCGCGCATCATCGACGAGAAGCGCTCGCGCCTCGACGCGCTGGCGCACCTCGCCTGCGCCTCCCTCGTCGACGGGGTCGTCGCCGAAGGGGTGGCGGCCGCGAGCGCGCGCGCGTCCGCCGGGCGCGCCACCGATCCGGTGGTCCGCGCCACCTGGGCCACCATCGCCGTCGACGAAGAGCGCCACGTCGCGCTGGCGTGGGACACGATCGCCTGGTGCCTCGACGAGGGCGGCGCCGCCGTCGCCACCGCGCTCGACGGCGCCATCGCCGCCCTCCCCCGCTTCGAGGCGCCGCGCCTGCCGCCGCTCCCCGTCGACGACGCCCGGCTCGAGCGCCTCGGCGCCGTCACCCAGCTGCGGCTCGACGCGGTGACCCGCGCGCTCGTCGCCACCGCCGTCGACGACGCCCGAGCGCTCGTCGGCGCTCCGAGCGAGCGCAAGGCCGCGTAACTCAAAACTGATTCACGCGCTGGACTCGCGGGCGCCTCGTGCATAGGATTCGCGCCGCGCCCATGCCCATCCAGCTCCTCTTCGCGATTCACAACCATCAGCCCGACGGAAACTTCGGGCACGTCTTCCAGCAGGCGTACGACGACTGCTACGGGCCGCTGCTCGACGCGCTCGCCGACGCGCCGCACGTGAAGGCGACGCTCCACCACACGGGGCCGCTCCTCGAGTGGATCGAGCGCGAGCGCAAGGAGTACTTCGCCAAGCTGCGCTCCCTCGTCGAGCGCGGGCAGATCGAGCTCCTCGGCGGCGGCTTCTACGAGCCGATGCTGGCGGTGCTCCCCGAGCGCGACGCGCGCGGGCAGATCCACATGATGTCCGACTACCTCGAGCGCCACTTCGGCGTGCGCCCCGAGGGCATGTGGCTCGCCGAGCGCGTGTGGGAGCCGGCGCTGGCCAAGCTCATCGCCGACTGCGGGATCAAGTTCACGCTCGTCGACGACGGCCACTTCCGCTCGGCCGGCATGGAGGGGACGCTCCGCGGCTACTACGTGACCGAGAAGGCGGGCACGCCGCTGGCGATTTTCCCGATTGACAAGAATCTGCGCGAGGCGATCCCCTTCCTCAAGGCGTGGGAGTCGCTCGACGTGCTCGCACGCCTCGGGCGCGAGACGCCGGCGGGGATGCCGGCGGGCGTGACCTACGGCGACGACGGCGAGAAGTTCGGCGTGTGGCCGCACACCAAGGAGTGGGTGTGGGGCGCGGGCTGGCTGAAGGACTTCCTGCGCATGCTCGGCGAGCGGCGGCACGAGGTCGAGACCGCGCACTTCGGCGACTTCATGCGCGCGAACCCGCCGACGGGGCGCGTCTATCTCCCGACGGCGTCGTACGAGGAGATGGGCGAGTGGGCGCTCCCCGCCGACGCGCAGGGCATCTACAACGACGTGCGCCGCCGTCTCAAAGAGCGCGGCGAGCTCGACCGCGCGCGGCCGTTCGTGCGTGGCGGCATCTGGCAGAACTTCCTCGCGAAGTACCCGGAAGCGAACCAGATGCACAAAAAGATGGTGCAGGTCTCGTCGCTGCTCGAGCGCGCCGAGGCGACCAAGCCGGCGGCGAAGCTGGACGACGCGCGCCGCGAGCTCTACCGCGCGCAGTGCAACTGCAGCTACTGGCACGGGCTCTTCGGCGGCCTGTACCTCAACTACCTGCGAGATACTGTCTATCATCGATTGATCGACGCCGAGCTCGCCGCCGAGGGCGTGCTGGGGGAGCGCGGGCCGCGCGCGATCGTCCGCGATCTCGACAGCGATCTTCGCGACGAGGTGCTGCTGGTGAACGACGACGTCGCCGCCTACGTCGACCCCGCCGACGGCGGCGGCGTGTGGGAGCTCGACTTCCGCCCGAAGCGCTTCAACCTGCTCAACGTCCTGGCGCGCCGCCCCGAGGGGTATCACGCGAAGCTCGTCGAGGCGCTGCGCGCGCGGGCGAGCGGCCAGCAGGGGGGCGGCGGGCCGGTGTCAATCCACGACCTCGTCGAGGTGAAGTCCGAGGGGCTCGACGAGCTCCTCAACTACGACCGCCACCCGCGCCACGCCTTCATCGAGCACTTCCTCGCGCCGGGGACGACGCTCGAGGCGCTGGCGACGGGGCGCTACGACGACCGAGGCGACTTCGCCGGCGCGACCTACACGCTGGTCGGCGCCTCCGTCGACGGCGGCAAGCCGACGGCGACGCTGCGCCGCTCCGGCCAGGTCGAGGGCCGCGCGGTCACCGTCGAGAAGACGCTGGTCCTCGACGGCGCGCGCCTCACCGCGAGGTACCGCCTGACCGCCGACGGCGCGCCGTTCGCCGTCACCTTCGCGCCCGAGCTCAGCCTCACGCTCCTCGCCGGCGACGCGCCCGATCGCTACTACCGCGTCGTCGGGCAGGCGGCGCTCCCGCCCGGCGAGCGGCGGCTCGCGTCGCGCGGCGAGACCGCGCCCGGCCACGCCCTCGAGCTGGTCAACGAGTGGGACCGCTTCTTCGCGCGCGTCTCGACGACGCCGGAGGCGCCGCTCTGGCGCTACCCGCTCGAGACCGCCTCGCAGTCGGAGGGCGGCTTCGAGCGCACCTACCAGGGGTCGGTCCTCGTGCCGCTGTTCCGTGACGTCCGGCTCGGGAGCGGGCTTGCATTCGAGGCACAGGTGAGCGTCGATCTCGTCCACCTCTGATGCCCGAGCTCCGCAAGGATCCAATCGTCAATCGCTGGGTGATCATTGCCTCCGAGCGCGCGCGCCGACCCCTCGACGCCGCGCAGTGGGGGCCCCCGCCCGACCCGCGCCAGAGCATCTGCCCCTTCTGTCCGGGGCAGGAGTCGCGCACGCCGCCCGAGATCCTCGCCCACCGTCCCCACGAGGGCCCCGCCTCGCGCCGCGACGCGCCCGGCTGGAGCCTGCGCGTCTTCCCCAACAAGTTCCCGGCGCTCATCGTCGAGGGGGACCTCGACCGTCGCGGCGATGGCGTCTACGACCGCATGCACGGCGTCGGCGCGCACGAGGTCATCGTCGAGACGCCCGAGCACGGCAAGACCTTCGCGCAGCTCGACGAGGCGCAGATGGCCTCGGTGTTCCACGCGATGCGCGATCGCATGTCCGATCTGTCGCGCGACATGCGGTTCCGCTACGTGATGATCTTCAAGAATCACGGGCGCGCCGCCGGCGCGACGCTCACGCACACGCACTCGCAGTTGATCGCGCTGCCCATCGTGCCGAAGGTGGTCGCCGAGGAGATGGAGGGCGCGCGCGAATACCACCGCTGGAAGGAGCGCTGCGTCTTCTGCGACATCTGGCGGCAGGAGGTGATGGAGCGCGAGCGGCTCGTCTACGAGAACGGCGAGTTCGTGGTCATCGAGCCCTACGCGCCGCGCTTCCCCTTCGAGACCTGGATCCTGCCGCGTCGCCACCGCTCGACCTTCGAGGACGTCGGCCGCGACGAGATGCTGCTCCTAGCGAACGCGATGCGCACCGCGCTGCGCAAGCTCGACGTCGCGCTCGACGGGGCGCCCTACAACTTCATGCTCCACACGTCGCCCTTCCCCGAGCGGCACAACCCGGCGTACCACTGGCACATCGAGATCATGCCGACGCTGAGCCAGGTCGCCGGCTTCGAGTGGGGCTCGGGCTTTTACATCAATCCGACGCCGCCCGAGGAGGCGGCGCGCTACCTGCGCGACGTGGAGCTCACGCCATGAGGCGCGTCCTCCACGTCTCGTCGGAGGTCGCGCCGTACTCGAAGACCGGCGGGCTGGGCGACGTCGCCGCCGCGCTCCCGTCGGCGCTGGCGCGGCTGCGCGGGCCGAACGCCACCACGCGCTTCGACGTCACGGTGGTCTCGCCGCGCTACCGGTCGATCGACCCGGCGAAATATGGTCTATCAAAATGGTTGCGGACGATCCCGGTGCCGCTCGGCGACCAGACCATCGAGGTCGGCGTCTACGAGGGGCGTCCGGCGGCGGCGATGGGCGAGACGCAGGCGCGGCTCCTGTTCATCGATCACCCGCCGTCGTTCGATCGCGACGGGCTCTACGGACCGCCGGGCGGCGGCGACTTCCCCGACAACGCGCGGCGCTTCACGCTGCTCGGGCGCGCGGCGCTGATCCTCGCGGCGCAGCTCGATCAGTGGCCCGACGTCGTCCACGGCCACGACTGGCAGGCGGGGCCGGCGCTGCTCTACGCGGCGGGGCCGCACCAGGGGCTGCCGCGGCCGCGCACCGTCGTCACCATCCACAACCTCGCCTTCCAGGGGCGCTTCCCCGCGTCGGTGATCGACGAGGTCGGGCTGCCGCGCGACCTCTTCCACCCCGAGGGGTACGAGTTCTTCGGCGACGTCAGCTTCCTCAAGGCGGGGATCGTCGTCGCCGATCGCGTGACGACGGTGAGCCCGCGCTACGCGTGGGAGATCCAGACGCCGGAGGGCGGCGTCGGCTTCGACGGCCTCCTGCGCGCGCGCGCCGAGCGGCTGGTGGGGATCCTGAATGGCATCGACGTCGACGTGTGGAACCCGGGGCGCGACCCGCGGCTGCCGGCGACCTACGGCGCCGACGATCTGCGCGGCAAGCGCGAGTGCAAGCTGTCGCTGCAGAAGGAGCTCGGGCTGCCGCTGCGCGCCGAGACCGCCCTCTGCGGATCGATCTCGCGGCTCACCGATCAGAAGGGCTTCGACCTGATCGTCGCCGCGCTCCCGTCGCTGCTCGAGAGCGAGGATCTGCAGTACGTGGTGTTGGGCTCGGGCGAGCAGCGCTACGTGGACGCGCTGAACGAGCTTCAGGCGCGCTACCCGAAGCGGGTGGCGGTGCGCATCGCCTACGACGACGCGCTGGCGCACAAGATCGAGGCGGGCAGCGATCTCTTCGTGATGCCGTCGCGCTTCGAGCCGTGCGGCCTCAACCAGATGTACTCGCTGCGCTACGGGACGCCGCCGATCGTGCGCGCGACCGGCGGGCTCGACGACACCGTGGTCGACTTCGACGCGCGCTCGCGCTCGGGGACCGGCTTCAAGTTCGCCGACTACTCTGTCGAGGCGCTGCTCCAGGCGTGGCGGCGCGCGCTGTTCACCTACCGCAACGCGCCCGCCGACTTCACCGCGCTCATGCGACGGGCGATGGCCGTCGACGTGTCGTGGGCCTCGTCGGCGGAGCGCTACGCGGCGCTCTACGCCGACATCCTGTCAAGCAAATAACCTCAGTCGTTCACCGCCGTCACGCGCACGCCGATCTCCCCCTCGACGTCGACGAGCTCGCCGCGCGCGACCACGCGCCCACCGACGGTGAGGTCGACCGGCCCCGAGAGCGGCCGCCCGACGAGGAGGACGGCCCCGGGGCGCAGCTCGAGGAGCTCGCGCCCGGTCATCGTCACGCGGCCCAGCTCGGCGATGACCTCGACGGGGAGCTCGCTGACGAGGGCGCCGTCCTCGGGCGCGGGCGGGGCGGCGGCGGGCTTCTGCTGCTGCTGCGGATCCTGATCGTCCATGGGAACGGTCGCTCCTTCGAGAGGCGGCGTCGTCGGCAGAAAGGGGGTCTCGATGACCAGCGCCTCGCCGTCGAGGCGGCCGCGGAAGCCGCCGCGCGTGAGGCGCAACGTGACGGCGCCGAGGCGCGGGCCGGCCGCGGCGCGCCCGGTGAGCACGACGTCACCGACGGCCAGCGTGGCCAGCTCACCGGCGGCGAGCGGCACGCGAGCGAGCTCCAGGTGCAGCGTGACCGGCGCGTCGGCGAGGCGGGCGCGGTGCGCGAACAGCGACGCGGCGGGCGCCGGCGCAGCGGCGAGGCTCAGCGAGGCGGGCGCGATCACGCGGGCCCACCCCGAACCGACGGGTGTTGTCACGCGCGCCGCCACCACCCACAGCCACGCCTCGGGGCCGCCCGAGAGGCCGAGGCGCACCAGCTCGCCCTCCTGGGCCACGCCCTCGACGCGCGCCGGGGCCGAGCTGCCGTCGACGAGCGCGCCGACGATCATCTCCATCACGCCCTCCTCCGCCGTCGTGAGCGGGCGCGGCGCCGCCAGCTCGTCGGCGGCGACGTCGGTGCCGAGCGCGCGGCGCGCGAGCCGCGGGGCGAGGCGCGGATCGATCGCCAGGAGCGCGCGCCGGCCGCCCGGCAGCCCGAGGATGATCACCGTCCCGCGCGCCTGCGCGCCGAGCTCGCGCCCAGGGACGGCGTAGGCCTCGACGAGGGCGATCTCGATCGGCCCGCCGAGCGCGCGGCAGACCTCGGCCCAGTCGGGGCCGGGGGCGAGCGGAAGATGGCGCAGGAGCGTGCGGCCCGCCTCGACCTGCCCGCGCGTGAGCCGCGGCAGCTCGGCGTGAGGGAAGGGGCGGACGCGGACGCGGAGGCCGCTCACGGACCGCTTCCCCCTCCGACTCCGACGAGGGCCGCGAGCTTGCCGACGACGCCGAAGCGCTCGAGCGCGAACAGGCAGGCCCCGGCGTAGACGCCGGCCGCGAGGTCGTCGGCCATCACGCCGAAGCCGCCCTTCACGAAGCGATCGACCTGGCGCACCGGGGGCGGCTTCCAAATATCGAATAGACGAAAAAGGCCGAAGGCGAGCGCGAGCTCGACGGGGCCGCGCGGGACGGCGAGCAGCGTGACGAAGTAGCCGGCGACTTCGTCGATGACGATGCGCTGGTCGTCGTGGCGCCCGGCGGCGGCGCAGAAGCGCCCCGCCGCCCAGGTCCCGACGGCGGTGACGACCACCAGCCCGGCGATGAAGGCGAGGTGCCCGCCGAAGCGCGCGCAGGCCCACGCGAGCGGGATCGCCACCAGCGTCCCCATCGTCCCCGGCGCCACCGGCGAGAGACCCGCGCCGAGCGCCGTGGCGATCAGCGTGATGCCAAGCGACGGCAGCGGTCGGGGAGTGCGCACGGCGCCATCCTGCCATATCGCACGCGCGCGCCCAGAAACTTGCGGGCGCAAGGTAGGCGCATGTAGGACAAACACATACCAACCCGCGACCTCCCCGCTGGACAGGAGCCCCGCATGTTGCACGCCGACGACGCCCCTTCGAACCCCGCCGACAACCGCCGGGTGGATGACCGCCTCCCCCTGTCGATCTTCCTCAACCAGTACATCGAGGAGCGGCTGCAGCGCGTGGTCACGAGCAACCTCTCTCCGACGGGGATGCACGTCCACCGCGTGCACAACCCGCGCGTCCCGCAGCCGCCGTTCTCGCGCGAGCACCGCTTCGTGCAGGTCGAGCTGGCGCTGCCGGGGACGGGCGAGGTCATCTGGGCGCGCGGCGAGGTCCGCCACGACGAGCTCGTGCTCTCCTCCGACGGGATGAGCGCGGCGCCGCTGGTGCACGGCACCGGCATCCTCCTCCGCGACATGGCGCGCGGGCACCGGCGGCTCCTCATGGACTGGCTCGAGGAGGAGCGTCGTGGGCGTCGTGCCGACGAGCTGGGGCGGGCGATCTCGACGGTGCGCGGCCTCATCCGCGCGACGCGCCTGCATTAGCGCGCGATAGCGGCATTCGCGGGGGCATGCGCTATCCTCTCGGGGAATGCGCCGCCGCGCCGCCTCGGTCCTCGCAGCGTTCACCATCGCCGCCGGCGGCCTCGGCTCGGGCGGCGGCAGCGCGCGCGCCGAGTGGCAGGTCAAGCGCAGCGAGCTGGCCCCGCAGATCGTCGAGCGACTGAAGCAGCTCCTCGCGGCGAACCCCGACGACGGCTACGCCTACAAGAAGCTGGTCGGGCTGTACCGGCAGCACCGCTCGCTGGCGGCGCTCGTCGCGGAGTACACGCCCAAGGCGGGGCGGCGCGCGACGGCGGCGCAGCTCGTCGTCCTCGGGCACATCCTGCGCGATGAGGGCGATCAGGCGGCGGCGATGCAGCGCTACGAGGAGGCGCTGGCGACGGCGGCGCCGCCTGCGGCGGTGGCCCTGGCGGCGGAGCGCGGGCTGGCCGAGGCGCTCGAGAAGAGCGGACGGCGCGTCGACGCGCGGGCGCGCTGGGCGGCGGTGCTGGCGCGCACCAATGATGTCAAGCAGAAAAAGGCGCTGCACCGGAAGCTCGCCGATCTGGCGCTCGACCCGGCGGTGGGGCTCGATCCCGACGCGGCGCTGGCCGAGGCGCGCACGCAGTTCGACGCGCTCCTCAAGCTCGACGCCGGGGATCGCGACGCGCGGCGCGAGCTGGCGGAGCTGCTGGCGTCGCGCGCCCGGCCCAAGGACGGCGCGGCCGAGTGGCGGCGCATCGCCGACGGGCTGGGGCGCGATCCGGGGCAGCGGGCGCAGGCGCTGCGACGGGCGGGCGAGCTCGAGGAGGTCGCCGGCGAGGTCGACGCGGCCATCGCGACCTACCGCCAGGTGTACGCGGCGGTGCCGCGCGGCCACGCGCTCCGACGGGAGGCCATCGATCGGCTGGTCGCCGCCCACCGCAAGAAGGATCGCCTGCGCGAGCTCCTGGCGACGTGGGAGCGCGAGTGGCCCGTCGGGGAGCGCACCTTCGCCGAGCACGACGCGCTGGCGCGGCTCGCCGACGAGCTGGGCGACTCCGAGCGCGCCGCCGAGGGGTTCCGGCGCGCGCTCGCCGCCGATCCGCACGCCATCGACGCGCGGCGGCGCCTGATCGCGCTCTACGAGCGCGCCGGGCGCGACGCCGATGTGCTCGCCGAGACGCGGCGGCTGGTGTCGACGGCGCCGGGGGAGCCGCGCTTCCGCATCGAGCTCGCCGAGCGGCTCTACCGCACGCCCGACGGGCGCAAGGAGGCGATCTCCATCGCCGAGGGCGTGGCGCAGTCGAGCCGCGACACCGCGCTCCTCGGGGCGATCGCCGAGCTCTATCAGCGCTGGGGGCTCGCCGATCGCGCGCTGGCGATCCGAGAGCGGCTCGTGCGCATCGAGCCCAACGAGGAGGCGCACATCGTCAACCTCGGCGAGCTGCACTTCGCGCGCGGCGAGAAGGAGAAGGCGCGCGAGGTCTGGCGACGGCTCCTCAAGACGGGCAAGCGCGAGCAGGCGCTCGGGAAGCTGGGCGACGTCTTCGCCGAGCACGACCTCAGCGCCGAGGCGCTGGCGCTGTACGACGACGCGCTGAAGAGCGCGGGCGCGGGCGGCGACGTGGCGCTGACGCTGCAGCTGATGCGCGGGCGCGCGGGGGCGCTCGAGCGGCTCAAGCGCGACGGCGACGCCGAGCGCGCCTACAACGACCTCTTCGAGGCGGCGGCGAAGGCGGGCGATCGCGCCGTGCTCGCCGAGGCGCAGAAGCGGCTGATCGCGGTCCTGGCGCGACGCGGACGCCTCGCCGAGCGGGCTGCGGCCTTCCGCGCGCGCTTCGATGCTGCCGACGGAGACGCGGTGCTGGCGGCGTGGGGGCTCCTCGTCGCCGACGCCTACGGCAAGCTCGGCCGGCACGGCGACGCCGTCGAGGTGCTGGGGCAGCTCGTCAAGCGGGCGCGCGCGAACGGCGTGCGCGCCGAGGGCGAGATCGCTGTCGCGCACCTCCATCGCGCGCGGCGGAACATCAAAGAGGCGATCGCGGCGCTCGAGCGGGCGGCGACGCTGGCGCCCGACCGCGCGCGCGAGCTCTACGCGCAGATCGCCGAGCTGTCGCTGGCGCTGTACCGCGACGCCGACGCGCTGGCGTACGCGCAGCGGGCGATCGATCTCGGGCCCAACGACGCGCAGTCGCAGCTCCGGCTGGCGGAGGTGTACGAGCGGCGCGACCAGATCGACGAGGCGGTGGCGGCGTACCGACGGGCGCTGCAGCTGAACGACCGCCAGTGGAAGACGCACTTCACGCTGGCGCGGCTGCTCCTCCGACGGGGCGAGCCGGCCGAGGCCGCGGCGCTGTACCGCGACGTCCTCCGGCGCGCGTCGGAGGAGGAGCTGGTGCTCGAGGCGGCGCGGCACGCCATCGATCTCGAGGAGTACCTCGGGCGCCTCGGCGAGCTCGAGCGCGAGCTGGCGCCGCTCGCGTACCTGCACGCCGACAAACGTGTCTATCGGAATCTCCTCCTTGAGCTGTACGAGCGCTACGCGATGCCCCTGGTGGCGCGGGCGCGGCGTGGCGACGAGGGGGCGCGGATCGAGCTCCGCCGCATCGGCGAGACCGCGGTGCGGCCGCTGCTCGACGCGCTCGTCGACGGGGACACGCGCGAGCGCAAGCTGGCGGTGACGCTGCTCGGCGAGCTGGGGAACCCGACGGCGGCGATCCCGCTCTTCAAGCTGGCGGCGCCGCGCCTGGCGGCGGCGGAGCGCGCGCCGAAGCGCGCCAAGGGCGCCAAGGGCGACGGCGACAAGCGCGCGACGTCGGAGCAGCTGCTCCTCGGCGAGCTGCGCAACCCGTTCGCCGGCGGGCGCGGGGGCGTCGTCGGCGGCGCGATTGGCGGGACGGGGCGCGCGGGCATCGGCGTCAGCGGCTTCGGGTCGTTCGGCTCGCGCGGCGAGGCGCGCGCGCTCGTCGAGCTGCGCACCGAGGCGGCGATCGCGGCGGCGCGCGTCGCGTCGGCGAAGGAGATCCCGCAGCTGGTCGCGCTGGCGCGCGACGACGAGAAGCACCTCCGGCTCGCCGGGCTCCTCGGCCTCGCGCGCCTCGGCGGCCCGGCGGCGGAGGCGGCGCTCACGCGGGCGCTCGGCGACGGATCGCCGGAGGTGGTCGCGCTCGCGGCGCTTGGGCTCGGACGGCTCGGCGTGACGCGCGCGGCCGGCGAGCTCACGCGCGTCGTCGTCGATCCGGGGCGGCGGCCGCTGGCGCGCGCGGGGGCGGCGCAGGCGCTCGGGCTCCTCGCGATCGTCGACGGCGGGCGGCTGGCGGCGGGCGATCGCGCCGCCGCTGAGGCCGCGCTCATCGGGGCGCTCGACGACGGCGGCGAGGAGCTGGCGCGCAAGGCGGCCTGGGGCCTCGGGCGGCTCGGCGGTCGGGCGGCGCGCGGCGCCCTCCTCCAGGCGGCGTTCGTGCGGCGCGACGAGGTGCGCGGCGCCGCCGTCGAGGCGCTGGCGGCGAGCGCGCGCGCCGCCGAGGCCGACACCGCCGCCCTGACGACCTTCGATCCGCCGCGCGCCGCCGACGGCCTCGACGTGCGTGGCTTCGTCGCGGCGCTCGGGCGCCCGGCGTCGGACGCGGCCATCGACGTCCCCGCGGCGGCGTGGCGCGGCGCGGCCCCCGAGCTCGAGGCGGCGCTCCGCGAGGCGCTCTCGCGCCACCGCGATCTCGCGCTGCGCACGCTCGTCGATCTCGCCGCCGGCCCCGGCGGCCCCGACGGCGGCATCGCGCTCGGTCCGCTCACGCGCGCGGTGATCGCCCCCGACGATCGCGCCGTCCTCGACGGCGTGGCCGCCGCGCTCCGCCCCCACATCGAGCGCCTCGCGCGCGAGGGAGATCTGGCCGTCCGCAGCGCCGCGCTCGAGGTCCTGGCCCGCACGCCGTCGGCGAGCAGCGTCGTCCTCGCGGCGACGACCGACGCCACACCCGACCTCCGCCTGGCCGCGCTCGCCGCGCTCGCTGAGCCGCGGGATCTGCCGACAGCCTCCCCCGCCCTCTTCGCCGCCCTCCAGCGCTCGCTCCGCGCCCCCGGCTGGCGCGAGCGGCTCCGCGGTGCGACCTCGCTCGGGCGCCTCCTCCCGCTCGCGCAGCGCCGCGGCCTCGTCGGCGCCGCCGCGGGGCCGCTCACCGCCGCGCTCTCCGACGCGCTCGCCGATCCGCACGGCCTCGTCCGCGAGGCCGCCGCCGTCGCGCTCGGCACCCTCGGCGCGTCCGCCGTCCCTGCGCTCGCGCGCCGCGCCTCCGATCCGACCCCCGAGGTCCGCGCCGCCGTCGCCCGCGCGCTCGGCGCCACCGCCGCCCCTGCCGCCGCCCCCACCGTCGACGCGCTGGCCCGCGATCCGCACCCGGCGGTCCGCGCCGCCGCCGAGGAGGCCCGCCGCGCCCTCGCCGCCCCGCCCGAGCCCGCCGCGCGTCCGTCGGACGGCTCACTTTGACTCCCCCTCGCCTTCCGCTACGATTCGACCGATGACCCTCGGCCTCGTGTGCGACGCCTGCGATCACCTGTCGCCGCTCAACGCCACCACCTGCGCCTCGTGCGGGAGCTCCCTCGGGATCGTCCCCGCCGGCCAGGCGCGTGCGCGCGAGGCGTCGTCCCGTCGCTGCGGCGCCTGCGGCGCCGAGGTCGCGGCCAAGTTCCGCTTCTGCGGCGAGTGCGGCGCTCCCGTCGAGACCGCGCCTGCGCCGGCCGCCGCGCCACCGCCCGCCGCCGCCGAGGGCGGCCAGCTCCGTCGCCCCGGCCAGCCCGCGAAGACGATGTTCTTCGGCGCGATGCAGGCCGCGCGCGCCAAGCTGATCCTCATCAAGGGCGACGGCCTCGACGGCGTCTCCTACGTCCTCTCGGCGACCGAGCACGTCGCCGGCCGCCTCGAGGGCGCGCTCCTCTTCCCCGAGGATCCGCTCCTCTCGCCGCGCCACGCGAACTTCATCTGCAAGGACGGCAAGCTCTTCGTCCGCGACGAGGGCTCGGCCAACGGCGTCTTCGTCCGCATCATCCGCCCCGCCTCGCTCCCGTCGGGCTCGCTGTTCCTCGTCGGCGAGCAGCTCCTGCGCGTCGAGGCGGTGCGCGACGAGTCGGTGCCGCTCCCCGACGAGGACGGCACCTACTTCTACGGCTCGCCGAATCGCCCGTCGAAGCTCGCGCTCATCCAGATGCTCGCCGGCGGCTACCCCGGCGTCGTCTTCCGTGCGCGCGAGGACAGCGTGACGATCGGCCGCGAAGGCAACGACGTGAACTTCCCGAACGACCCGTTCATCTCGGGACGGCACGCGTCGATCCAGGCGATCGACGGCTCGCAGGGGGTCCGCTTCCAACTCGCCGATCTCGGCTCGAAGAACGGCACGTTCGTCCGCATCGTCGACGAAGCGCAGCTCTACCACGGAGACTACGTCTTCATCGGCCAGCAGCTCCTCCGCGTGGAGATCACCTGATGACCAGCGAAGCGGTGCGACGCCGCGCGACCACAGCCGACCGTTTCACGACGACGCGAGCGCGCGGCGTCGCACGACGCGGAGCGAGAGTCGAATGAGAGTCTGTCCGTCCTGCGGGAAGGGGAACCCGCCGGTCTACAAGTTCTGCGCGGGCTGCGGCGGCGACCTCACCGACGACGCGGCCGCCGCGGGCGGCACGCGCCCGGCCTTCGCCACGCCCACACCGTCGAGCGACGACGACCTCACGCCGCTCGTCGAAGCGCTCGCCTCGCCGACGGAGCGCAACTGCCCCGCGTGCGGGTCGAGCGCGCCGTCGACCTACCACTTCTGCCCGACCTGCGGCGCCGACATGGTGACGGGTGCGCCGCGCGCTGCCGGCGCGACGAATGGCACCATGACGCTCATCCGCCCCGACGGCACCGACGGCGGCGTCCACGCGCTGGTCGAGGGCGAGAACCAGATCGGTCGCTCGGCCGGGCCGCTCTTCGAGGCCGACGGCTACCTCTCGCCGGTGCACGCCGAGCTCGTCCTCAACGCCGCGGGCCTGGTGCTGCGCGACGCGAACAGCCTGAACGGCGTCTTCCTCAAGATCCGCCACGAGGAGGAGCTGTACGACGGGGACGTCTTCCGCATCGGCCAGGAGCTGCTGCGCTTCGACGTCGTTCCGCCGCCGCAGCCGCTCGAGGACGGCACCGACGTGCTCGGCTCGCCGAACCCCGGCTACTGGGGACGCCTCGCGATCATCGTCGGGCGCGACCAGGAGGGCTCGGCCTTCCCGCTCCTCGCCGAGCGCATCCAGCTCGGGCGCGAGCGCGGCGACATCCTCTTCCCCGAGGACGGCTACGTCTCGGGCGCGCACGCCGAGGTCTACCTGCGCGACGGGCGCGCGTGGCTGAACGACCTCGGCTCGTCGAACGGGACCTTCCTGCGCATCCGCGGCGAGCAGCTCATCCCCCCAGGAACGCACATCCTGATGGGGCAGCAGCTCTTCCGCATCGATTTCTGATAGACAAAAACGAGGAGCCCGCTGAGGGGCGGTGAGGGCGGGCGCTACTTCTTGGCGTCGTCGGGCTTCTTGTCGCCGAAGGCGTTGAAGGCCTTGTCCATCGTCGCGCGCTGGTTCGAGTCGATGTAGCGGAACCCGTTCTTCACCAGGAACGCGCGCCCGTCGTCGAACACCACGCTGATGTCGACGGTGGTGTTCTTGTCGCCCGGGGGCGTGAGCACCTTGATCTTGTCGCTCGACGCGACGGCCACGCTGCCCGCCTCGCGCCGCCCGAAGCGCACCGTCACGCCGCTGCGCCCCGGCTGAAAGCCGTTGCCCTTGATGATGACCTCTTCGCCGCCGTTGTACGTCCCGTGCGCCGGGTCGGCCTCGGTCACCTTGAGCTCGTTCGAGCACGCGGTCGAGTACGCGGCGCCGCCGAGGAGTGCCATCATCGAGAGAGCTCTGAAAGTGCGTCGCATCACGCCTCCGTCGACGGGGACCGTAGCGCGCCCGCGCGAACGGATCAAGTTGACCGTTTGGTCATCGGCGCCGAAAGTTTGCCCAATGTCCGAGCCCAGCCGCTTCGCCCCCGCCGTCGGACGCACCAGCGCCCCGCTCGTCTACGACGTCGAGCGCGGCCACATCCGCCGCTTCGCCGAGGCGGTCGGCGACCCCAATCCCATCTACCGCGACGAGGAGGCGGCCCGCGCCGCCGGCCACCCCGCCATCCCCGCGCCGCCCACCTTCGCCGCCGCGCTCCGCCCCAACGACCCGCGCGAGGGGCTCGACATCGACTGGAAGAAGCTCCTCCACGGCGAGCAGGAGATCACGCTGCACCGCCCGCTCTACGCCGGCGACCGCCTCACCGTCGTCGGGCGCATCGCCGAGGCCGGGGTCAAAGAGACCAAGAGCGGCGTCATGGACACGCTCGTCGTCGAGGCGGTCGGCAGCGACCCCGCGGGCGCCCCCGTCTTCACCACCCGCTCGACGGTGCTGGTGCGGCGATGAAGGTCGGCGACGTCATCGGCCCGCTCGAGAAGGCCCCCATCACCACGCGCCAGCTGGTCATGTACGCGGGCGCCTCGGGCGACTTCAACGCCATCCACTACGACGAGCCCTTCGCCCGCGCCGCCGGCTTCCCGTCGGTGATCGCCCACGGGATGCTGTCGATGGCCTTCTTCGGCGAGCTCCTCTCGTCGACGTTCGGCCCGCACCGCGTGCAGCGCCTCTCGGCACGCTTCCGCGCGGTCACCTTCCCCGGCGAGGTCGTCACCGTCGCCGGCAAGGTCATCGCCGTCGAGGGCGACACCGCCGTCCTCGCGCTCACCGCCACAAAAAAAGACGGCACCGTCACGCTCGACGGTGCCGCCATCGTTTCGATTCCTGTCTAGCAGGTAATTACATCAGGTCCTTCCGCTGGAGCGCGCGCCGCATCTTCATGAGCGCCTGCTCCTGGAGCTGCCGGATGCGCTCGCGCGAGAGGTTGTACTTCTCGCCGATCTCCTTGAGCGTGAGCTCCTTGTCGGTGTCGAGCCCGAAGCGCTGGCGCAGGATGTCGGCCTCGATCGGCTTCAGGTGATCGAGCTGCGCGCGCACCTCCTCGGTCATCGCCGCATCCACCAGCCGATCCGCCGTCGTCGTGTTCTCGGCGTTCGGATCCTGGATGAAGTCGATGAACTTCCGCCCGTCCTCGTCGCTGACCGGCCGATCCAGCGAGTACGACTGGTCGAGCAGGAACGTCCGCATCTTCTCGATCTTCGGCGCCGGGATCGACGTCGCCTCGGCGATCTCGTCGGTCGTCGGCTGCCGCCCGAGCTTGCCCTGCAGCTCGCGCTTCGACTTCGCCACGCGGTGGTAGGCGTCGATCATGTGCACCGGCAGGCGCACCGCACGCCCCTTGTCGGCGAGCGCGCGCGAGATCGCGTGGCGGATCCACCACGACGCGTACGTCGAGAAGCGGTACCCGCGACGGTAGTCGAAGCGCTCGACCGCCTTGATGAGGCCGATGTTGCCCTCCTGGATGAGGTCGGCGAGCGGCATGCGCCCGTAGTTGAAGCGCCGCGCGATCGACACCACCAGGCGAAGGTTCGCCTTCACGAACTCGTTCTTCGCCGCGTGCGCGCGGTTGAACGTCGCCGCCACCTCGCGCAGGTAGGTCTTCCACTGCTTCGACGTCGTCGAGAACTCGATCTTGCCCTCGATGATCCGCCCCGAGAGGCCGCGGTTGATCTTCTTGAGCTCGCCGAGGACCGCCTCGAGGATGCGCTTGTCGATGTCGAGGGCGCGGACGCGCTCGGCCACCTTCAGCACGATCTTCTCGAGCTTCTCCTGCTCGCTCTTCGACGCCTTCTTCTGCAGCGCCTCGGCGTGCTTCCGGACGAGCTTGAACTCCGGCAGCGCGTTCTCCATCGTGCGCTCGCAGACCTTGAGCACGTGATCGATCACCGGCGGGTGCGACAGGAGGCGCGCCCACACGGCGATCTCGAGCTGCTCGATCTGCCGCGCCGACTCGAACTCCTCCTGCGGGCGCAGCACCGCGAGGCGCGCCATGTCGCGGAAGTACATCGCGAGGAAGTTCGACGGCTCCTCGGACTCGCGCTTCTCGCGCGGCTCCTCCTCCTCGGTCTCGCCGACGACGGCCTCGATGTCGGCGATCGCCTCGGCGCCGCCGTCGCTCTCCTCGAGCTCGACGCCCGCGAGCGCCTCGACGTCGATCGCCTCGGCGCCCGGCTCCGCACCAGCGCCCGCGTCGACCGCCATCTCGACCCGCTCTGCATCCGCCTGCCGTCGCATGGTGCTGTCCTCCCCCGTCTTCGATGCCTTGGACGTCGTACGGGTTGGCTTGCGAGAAGCCACCCGCGCGGCGCGCTTCTTCTCCGTATTCGGACGCGCACCGACGGTGGATGCACGGACCGGACGGGAAGCGGATGCGGACTTGAATGCGTTCTTCTTCGTCATCTCCAGACCTGTCGGCCAGCTCCCGGGAAAATAAGTCTCCCGGCAAACGCGCTAGGTTCAGCGCCTTCGCCCGACGACCCTTCGTCCTGTGAGCCGATACGTCTGTTCAACGTAAGACGGCTCGGCAGATCGGCAAGGAAAAGGGTCGTCGCGGTGTGCCGCGCGAGCACACTCGACGAGGGTTCAAACGCCTTAGACCGTAGAACGCTCTACGGGGTGGTCTTCTTCTCGGCGCAGACGAGAATTTGGCGAGAGACGGCCCCAAAGAACTTTCCCCGAAGGGTGAGGCCGCCCGAGACCTCCGTCACACGGAAGCCGGAGTGGTGCAGGACTTTTCCGATCTCGTGAAGCGAGTAAGCGCGAATCGAGATCTCGTGCTCCATCTGGCGCCCGTCTTCGTAAATGATCGAGCGCTGGACTTGAAGGCGAGACGAGAAGTAGTTGAAGTCGACCTCCTCGAGGACGACGCAGCCGTCGCCCTGCCACCACACGCGGGTGGGGAGGTCGCGTACAAGGTAGTCGCGGTTGACGACGTCGAGGAGGAGCTTGCCGCCGGGTTTGAGCGCGCGGCTGAGGTTCGCGGCGACCTTGCGGTTCGTGTCGTCGTCGAAGTAGCCAAACGTCGTGAACATGCAGTACGCGGCGTCGAACTCTTCCTCGAACGTCGTCTCGCGCATGTCGCCGTGAATGAAGTTCACGTTGAGCGACGCGCGGCGCGCGTTGTCGGCGGCGCGGATGAGGAGCGGCAGCGAGAGATCGAGGCCGGTGACCTTGTAGCCGCGCTGCGCGAGCGCCATCGCGTGACGACCGTGACCGCAGCCGAGGTCGAGGATGGCGGCGCCGGGCTGGAGCTCGAGCGCCTCGACGAGGAACTGCGCCTCGCGCTCGGTCTGGCGCGGGGTGAGCGTGGGCAGCGTGCGGAGGAAGTCGTCGTCGAAGACCTCCTCGAACCACTGCTTCATGCGCCGCTTCTTGCGGCCGCGAAGCGGGCCGGCGTCGGCGGGCGCTGGGGGCGCGCTGCCCGCGGGGCGTGATGGTGCGGGCGGCGGTGGCGGCGGCGCGCTGGGCGTGGGTGCAGGCGGCGCGGCGACGGCGCCAGGCGAGGTGCCGTTGGAAGCGGACGGTGGGGGCGCTGGCGGCGGGGCGGCACCCGGCGCCGTAGCGGACGGGGTCACGCTCGCGGTGGCCGCCGTCACCGTCGCGGCGTCGGCGGTGCCGTTCGACGGGACGGCCATCATCGCGCCGTTCGAAGGCCGCGCGAGCGCGGGCGCGGCAGGCGGCGGCGGCGGCGGGATCGGCGTGAGCGAGCGCTGATGCGACGGCGCGGCGTCGTCGTCCGCCTCCTCGAGCGCGGCGGCGTCGAGCTCCTCGTCGGTGCCTTCGGTGTCGCCCTCGGAGCCGCGCGCCGGCGCCTTCACGCCGAGGGCGCTGGCGAGCGCACGCGCCGTCGGAGAGAGCACGCCGAGCGCTTCGCCCGTGCCGCCGACGGGGGTGACCGCGACGGGGCGACCGGGGGCGCTCTCGACGGGCGGCGGCGCCGACGAGAGGACGGGCGAGGCGGCGTCGTCGAGCGCCTCGAGCACGCGGGGCGCGATCGGCTGCGGATCGGAGTCGAGCGAATCGGGCGAGATCACCGCGCGCACCAGCGCCGCGACCTCGGGCGGCGGGTTGCGGCGCGGCGCAGTCGGGCCGTCGTCGAGCGCGCTCGTGACGCGCGCATCCTCGCCGTCGAAGGGCGACTCCTCGACGCGCGTGTCGTCGGGCTCGACCTCCTCGGCGTCGGCCTCGGCGATCGCCGCGAGCGGCGCGACGCGTGCGTTCGGCGACGTCGTGGCCGCGGCGTCGCCCTCCGCCTCGGGCTCGGCGTCGAGCTCGACGTCGATCGAGGGCGCGGCGTCGGAGGTGTCGTCCCCCTCGTCGTCCGGCTCGAGGAGCGACTCGTCGCCGTCGGGCAGCGTGCTCTCGGCGGCGAAGGCGGGATCGAAGCCGAGGAGCGCCGGGACCAGCCCCTCGGCGCGGCCGCCGTTCGAGAAGGCGTGCTCGACGAGCTCGTCGCGCTTGAGGGTCGCCTCGGTGCTGGCGGTGGCCGTCGCGACCGTCGCCGTCGTCGGGCCCGAACCGGCCGCGCCGGCGGTGCGATCGATGGTCCCGCCCGCGCCCTCGGTCGCCGGGCGCGCGATCTCGTCGGCGGGGACGCGCAGCATCGATCGCGAGCGCCGACGCGGGCGCCCCGGCTCGCGACCGAGCACCGTCGCGTCCATCTCGGCGAGCTCTCCGTCGGAGAACTCGATCTCGCCGTCGGCGGGATCTCGCGGAGCCTGCGACACGCGCGTCTTCTCCCCCAGCAGTCCTTGCCCTGCCGCCTACGCCGATCCCCGACGCGGCGGGGCACGCCGCGCCGCGAGCTCGCTCGCTTCGCCGATGCGCTCACCGACGCGCACGCGATCTCCGGTCGCGAGGTCGAGGCGCACGCGGCCGGGCTCGAACAGCAAGATCACCGTCGAGCCGAGGTGGAACATCCCGAGCTCGGCGCCCGCGGCGATGGGCCGCGGCGAGCCGTAGCGCTGCGCCCACCCGTTGCGCCCCGTCGGGCCGCGGCGGTGCGTCCCCACCTCGCGATCATAGGCGAGGGTGATGTGGCCGACGCCCGTCGCTGCGACCTTCACGACGGCGACGCGGCCGAGCGCCGTCGTCTCGATGAAGGTGACCAGCCGCTCGTTCACCGAGAACAGCCCCGGGACGTGGCGCACCGACAGCGCGTTCACCAAAAAGAAGGCGCCGGGGATGTGGCGATAGCCGAGGATGCGGCCCGTCGCCGGGCTGTGGATGCGGTGGTAGTCGCGCGGCGCGAGGTAGAGCGTCGCGTAGGCGCCACCCTCGAAGTGGGCGGCCTCCGCCGCGTCGGCGAGGAGGCCGCGCACGGTGTAGTCGAGGCCCTTGGCCTGGATGAGGCGCCCGCCCGTCGCGACGCCGGTCTCGGATACGACGGCGTCGACGGGCGACACGATGACGCCCTCGCCCTCGGCGAGCGGGCGTGCGCCCGGCGGGAGGGGACGCGTGAAGAAGTCGTCGAAGCGCTCGAACGACTCGAGCGGACGATCCACGGCGGAGAGATCGGCGCCGGCGACGCGCGCGAAGCCCTTGTAGAGCGGCTGACGCAGCGGACGCGGCACGCGACGACGCGACAGCCACCCGACGGCGTGCGAGAAGGCCCCCTTCGGGCTCCAGCGCAGCGCGCGGACGGCCATCCGCTCGCCCATGAGCTGCCAATCGGGCATCAGCTCATCGTACGAGAACCTGTAACTGCGGTCAACTATTGGCCGAAAACGACAACGTCCCCCGCAGGCGCCGTGAAGGGCCGGGGGGACGTCGCCGTGACGCGCAGATCAGCGTGCGATCAGCAGTCGTAGTAGAGCGCGAACTCGAGCGGCACCGGGCGGAGACGCACCGGATCGACCTCGTTGTCGCTCTTGAACTCGATCCACGTCTCGATGACGTCCTTCGTGAAGACGTCGCCCTTGAGGAGGAACTCGTGGTCGGCCTTGAGGGACTTGAGCGCCTCGTCGAGCGAGTAGGGCACCGACGGGACGTCCTTGAGCTCCTCGGGGCTGAGCGAGTAGATGTCCTTGTCGAGCGGCTCACCCGGGTGGATGCGCTTCTCGATGCCGTCGAGACCGGCCATCATCATCGCGGCGAACGCGAGGTACGGGTTGCACGACGGATCCGGCGTGCGGAACTCGAGGCGCTTCGCCTTCGGCGAGCTCGAGTACATCGGGATGCGGATCGCCGCCGAGCGGTTGCGCGACGAGTAGGCGAGGTTGACCGGCGCCTCGAAGCCCGGGGTGAGGCGGCGGTACGAGTTCGTCGACGGGTTCGAGAGCGCGCAGATGGCCTTGGCGTGCTTGAGGATGCCGCCAATGTAGAACATCGCCATCTCGCTCATGCCCGCGTAGCCGTCGCCGGCGAAGAGCGGCTTCTCGTTCTTCCACAGCGACTGGTGGCAGTGCATGCCCGAGCCGTTGTCACCGTAGAGCGGCTTCGGCATGAAGGTCGCCGTCTTGCCGTTCTTCCGGGCGACGTTCTTGACGATGTACTTGAACCACATGAGCTGGTCCGCCATGTTGACGAGCGGCGCGAAGCGCATGTCGATCTCGCACTGACCGCCGGTGGCGACCTCGTGGTGCGCCGTCTCGACGTAGATGCCGGCGTCGATCAGCGTCTGGACCATCTGGGCGCGGAGGTCGACGAGGCTGTCCGTCGGGGCGACCGGGAAGTAGCCGCCCTTGTAGCCCGGCTTGTAGCCGAGGTTCGGGAACTCCTCGCGGCCGGTGTTCCAGCGGCCCTCGGACGAGTCGATGTAGTAGAACGACGTGTTCGGCGTCGAGTCGAAGCGGATGTCGTCGAAGACGAAGAACTCGGCCTCGGGGCCGAAGTAACAGACGTCGGCGATGCCGGTCGACTTGAGGTACTGCTCCGCCTTCTGCGCGATGTAGCGCGGGTCGCGCGAGTAGGGGCGGCGCTCGATCGGGTCGATGATGTTGCAGGTCAGCGACAGCGTCGGCGTCGCAGTGAACGGATCCATCACCGCCGTCGTCGGGTCGGGGATGATCAGCATGTCCGAGGCGTTGATCGGCTGCCAGCCGCGGATCGACGAGCCGTCGAGGCCGAAGCCGTCCTCGAACGAATCCTCCTTGAGCTGGGCGATCGGCACCGACGTGTGCTGCCAGATGCCCGGGAGGTCGATGAACTTCAGATCGACCATCTTCGCGCCATGCTTTTCGGCGTACTTGAGAACGTCGCTCGGCGTCATATCGTCATTCGCTCCTGATTGTTGTCTAGCAAAATTATTAGACCGCGTCCTCACCGCGCTCGCCGGTGCGGATGCGGATCACTTCGTCGACGGGGAGGACGAAGATCTTGCCGTCCCCGATGCGGCCGGTCTTGGCGGCGGCCATGATGGTCTCGATCACCTGATGGACGAGCTCGTCCTTGACGATGATCTCGAGCTTCACCTTCGGAACGAAGTCGACCACGTACGCTGAGCCGCGGTAGACCTCCTTCTTTCCGCCGGTGCGACCGAAGCCCTTCACCTCGGTCACGGTCATGCCCTGAACGCCGATTTCGCTCAGGGCCTCTTTCACCTCGTCGAGCTTGAACGGCTTGATGATCGCTTCGACCTTTTTCATGTTGGGTTCGCCCGCTCCGCGACGTGGTTATGGCGCCGCTCGTGTTTCAGCCCGGTTTCGCGGCGATGAATATTGGGTAAATCGGCGTAAAAGGTCATGTTTTCAGGGCGCCAATCAGCTCGCGGACGTCCTCGATGCGCTCCTCGCGCAGGAAGGCGACGAGCTCGTCGAGGATGCGCGCCGCCGCGTGGGGCTCGGCGAAGGTCTGCGTGCCGACCTGCACGGTCGTCGCGCCGGCGAGCAGGAACTCGACGACGTCCTCGCCGGTGGCGATGCCGCCGATGCCCGAGATCGGCACGTCGGGGAGCGCGCGGTGAACCTGGAAGCACATGCGCAGCGCGACCGGCTTGATCGCCGGGCCGGAGAGGCCGCCGAAGATCGTCGCGATGCGCGGGCGGCGACGGCGGGCGTCGATGGCCATCGCCGAGATCGTGTTGATGATCGAGAGGCCGTCGGCGCCGCCCTCGACGGCGGCGCGGGCGAGCGAGACGATGTCGCCGGTGTTCGGCGTCAGCTTGACGAGGAGCGGCTTCTTCATGACCGCGCGGCAGGCGCGGACGAGGTCACGCAGGACGTTGGGATCGGTGCCGAACTCGACGCCGCCCTTCTTCACGTTGGGGCAGCTGACGTTCATCTCGGTGGCGTCGACGCCGTCCATCGCGTCGAGCGCGGCGCCGCAGGCGACGTATTCGTCGACGGTCTCGCCGAAGAAGTTGACGACGACGCGCGTTTTTGATTGACGCAAAAACGGCAGCTTGAGCTCGCGGAAGCCCTCGACGCCCACGTTCTCGAGGCCGATCGAGTTGATCATCCCCGAGGCGGTCTCGCAGATGCGCGGCAGCGGGTTGCCGGCGCGCGGGCGCGGCGAGATGCCCTTCGTGACGACGCCGCCGAGGCGCGCGAGGTCGACGTGCGGCGCGAGCTCCTTGGCGTAGCCGAAGGTGCCGGAGGCGGTCATCACCGGCGAGGCGCAGTCGAGGCCCGCGAACTGGACGGCCAGGCTGGGCGCGGTGGTCATGGCAGCACGATCTCCGCGGCGTCGAACACCGGCCCGTCGACGCAGGCGTACCCGAACTTCTTCGCCGCGCCCTCGGCGTGGGGGACGGCGCAGCCGAGGCAGACGCCGATGCCGCAGGCCATCTCGCCCTCGACGGAGACGAGGCACTTCATCTTGCGCTCGGCGGCGATGGCGGCGACGGCGCGCATCATCGGGTTGGGGCCGCAGGTGAGCACGATGGTGTCGGCCGTCGGGGACGCCGCGACGAGGGCGTCGGTCACGCGCCCCCTCAGGCCGCGCGAGCCGTCCTCCGTCGCGAGCGTCACGCGGCAGCCCGCGCGCTCGCACTCGTCGACGAGCACGAGGTCGGCGGCGGTGCGCGCGCCGTAGAGGAGGTGGAGATCCGCCCCCGCGTCGCGCTCGGCCTCCGCCCACATGAGGAGCGGCGCGAGCCCGACGCCGCCAGCGACGAGCGCGTAGGCGCGACCGCGCTCGGCGCGCGGCCAGGGGCGACCGAGCGGCCCGAGGACGTGCAGCGTCTGACCAGCGGCGGCGTCGAGGAGGAGGCGCGTGCCGCGGCCGACGGCCTTGCCGAGGATCTCGGCGCCACCGTCGGGGAGCGTGCGCAGGATCGAGAAGGCGCGCGGCAGGAGCGGGTCCCTCCCCCACTCTCCGCGCAGCATGACGAACTGCCCGGGCTGCGCGGCGCGCAGCGCGTCGCAACCGGAGAGGCGCAGGACGAACGAGGTGCCGCCGAGGTGGCGGTTCTCGACGACGCGGGCGGCGAAGCTGTGCGAGCTCATGAGGGTCTCGCTCCGCGTCGCGCGACCCCGCGCGCCCACGCCGTGGAAGGACCTACCGCTTCAGTCGCGCGGTGTCGCGCCGCTGCGCTGGTCATGTTCGCGGCGGATGCTAGCACGGGAAGGTTGGCGCGGCCCACGCCGTAGGCTCCCCCCGTTCTGACACTGACGACACTGACGCGCTGACGACACGGACGAACGGAGGAGACGGATGAACAACAAGGCTGGAACGATGGGTGCGGGGATGGCGTGGGGCTTCGCGATTCTCGGGGTGGTGCTGGCGCTCGTCGTCGGCTTTGTGGGAGCGAAGGTGAACCTGCCGGGCAAGGTGATGTATGCGGCCTACCTGGCGATCTTCGGCGGCGCGGGCTGGGCGGGCGTGTTCCTGACGAAGGCGGGCAAGGGCGCGGGCATCGGCGCGGCCGTCGTCGCGGCGATCCTCGTCACCATCGGCAGCTACGTCATCACCTCGATGGTCGTGTCGGCGGCGCTCGCCAAGGGCGTCGACCTCAATGACGCGAAGACGGGCGCGAAGGCCGGGCACGTGGCGCTCGAGGCGGGCGCGTCGGCCGTCGGTGGCGCGATCGCCGGGCTCATCGTCGCGGTGGTCAACTTCATCGTGGCGCTCGTCGCCGGGATCGTCGGCGCGGTGGTCGGCGGAAACATGAAGCAGAAGGCGCTCGCCGAGGGCGGCGCGCCGGCGATGGCGCGCGCGGCGTAAGTCGCGGCGACGTTCACTCGCTAGACAGAAAAGGCCGGGCGGCTGCGAGCCGTCCGGCCTTTTTTATTGTCTAGCGTGTCTCGCGCGAAGGTCAGTCGGTGCGGTGCTTGGCCATCTCGCGGCGGAGCCCGTCGAGCATGCCGTCGACCTTGTCGTACTTGGTGTCGGCCTTGCCGAAGGTGATCTCGTTGGCGATGGCGTTCCAGCGCTCTTCGAGGACCGAGCCGTACTGCGACTTGAAGCTGGTGTACTCCTGCTTGACGGTGCGGAACTTGGCCTGAACCGCGTCGGGCGAGTGGCGCGCGGCCGACGGCGCGGGGGCCGGGGCGGCCTTCTCCCTGGTGGCGGCGGCGACGCGCTTCGACTTGGGGCGTGACACCGTCGCGGGCGGCGGCGTCGGCGCGGGCGGCGTCGGAGCGGGCGGCGCCATCGCGGTGACGACGGGCGTGACGACCGGCGTCGTCGGTGGGGGCGGCTCGGTCGGCACTGGGGCGACCACCGGCGCGGTGGCGGCGATGGGCGGCCGCATCGCGGCGCGCGCGGCGATGAAGGCGACGCCCGAGCCGAGCAGCATCGCCGCGCCCGCACCGACGAAGAACAGCGTGCGGCGGCGCGGGTGCGCGCGCATCATCTCGTCCGTCGAGACGGCGCGCAGCGAGCCGTTGGTGGCGGCGCTCAGCTTGTTGAGGAGCTTCGAGCCCTGGAGCGCGCGGGCGAAGGTCACCGTGTGCTGCGTCGTCGCCGCGGTGAGCTCCTCCTGGAACGGCGCGACGTCGACCGCCTTCATGCTCTCGACGAGGCGGCGCTCTTCGGTGATGTCGTCGGTGAACAGCTGGCGCATGTAGTGCGCCAGCGAGTCGGCGTTGATCGTCGGGTTGAGCTGCGAGAGCTTGGTCTGGATGGCGTCGCGGAACTCCTCGCCCGTCTGGTAGCGATCCTCCTTCTGGGTCGCGAGCGCGCGCATGACCAGCGCGTCGAGCTCGGGATCGAGGCGGGGGTCGCGCACCGACGGTGGCGTGATCTTGCCGGCGGTGACCATGCGGGCGATCTGCCGGTAGTCGGCGCCCTCGGGGAACTGGAAGAGGCGCTCGCCGGTGAGGAGCTCGTAGAGGACGACGCCGGCGGCGTAGATGTCGGTGCGGCGATCGACGACGCCGCCGCGGACGAGCTGCTCGGGCGCCATGTAGCCGAACTTGCCGAAGCCCATGTTGGGGTTCGTGCCGGCGATGCGGATGGCGCTCTTGGCGATGCCGAAGTCGATGACCTTCACCTCGCCCTCGAACGACACCATCACGTTCGGCGGCGAGATGTCGCAGTGGACGAGCGCCAGCGACTTGCCTTCGTTGTCGGTCTTGCGGTGCGCGTAGGCGAGGCCGTTGGCGAGCTCGCGCGCGATGAAGAGACAGAGGTCGGGCGGCATGCGCACCCGCTCCTCGCGCTGCCGGGCGACGAGCTTCCGGAGGTCACGCCCCTCGATGTACTCGAGCGCGAGGAAGTACTCGCCGTCGACCTTGCCCACCTCGAAGACCGGGGCGACGTTGGCGTGCTGCAGCTTGATCGCGACCTGCGCCTCGTCGATGAAGCGCTTCACGAACTCCTGATCGGCGACGAGGTTGGGGAGGATCTTCTTGACGATGACGAGCTTCTCGAAGCCCTGAATCTCGCCCAGCTTGGCGAGGAAGATCTCCCCCATGCCGCCGCGCGACAGGCGCTTGAGGAGCAGGTAGCGGCCGAAGACCCGCGGCAGCGACGAGTCGAACGACGGCGTCTGGCTGGTCCGGCCGGTGGACGTGGTGGTGGCGCGGTCGGGCACCACCTTGGCCCTCCCGGCATCGTCCCCCGACGACGCGGGTTGCGTGCCTCCCTGAAGCGAAGGCCGCGCACCTGGCTGAGAAGCCGCCATCCGAAGCCTTCAATATAGAAGATGCGTCTGTTAAAGTCAGCACGCTCATGAGCGTCCGTGCGGGGGTGTGCCTGACGTTGGCGTTGGGGGTCGCCAGCGGCGCGACGGGGTGCGGCAGCAAGGGGACGGTCCTCTTCACGATCGAGGCGCCCTCGAACGCGGCGCTGAACCCGATCGACGACCGCGTCATCTCCTACTCGATCCGACGCACCGACGGGACGCTGCTCGGCGTCGCGTCGCAGCTGCCGGGGCGGGTCGAGGATCTGCCGCTCGGGGTGCTGGGGCAGATCACCGAGCCGACCGATCTCGTCGTCAACGTCACCGCGGGCGAGCGGCTGGTGGGGTCGGCGCGGGTGCGCGATGTGACGATTTTGAACGGGGTCGCCCGCGAGTACGTGGTGAACATTCGGAAGCCGCTCCTCACCATCGGGGCGACGGCCGCCGAGGAGAACGGGACCAGCGCGCCGACGCTGGCGGCGGGGCAGATCATCGACGGGGCGACGGCGAAGGACCTGACGCCCATCGCGCTCGACGGGCGGCCGCGGCTGCCGGCGGGGACGCGCGCGGCCGGCTTCTCGTGGGACGGGCGCTTCCTGTTCGCCGGGAATCGCGACGGGCTGCACGTCATCGACACCGGGAGCGGCGCCGAACTCGGCACCGCGTCGCTGGGGTTCGTGCCGACGGTGCTGGCGGTCGGGCGAAGGGACTCGTCGCTGGCGGCCATCGATCCGGGCGTCGGGCCCGGGGGGATGGGGGCGATGCCGCGGCTGGCGCTCATCCCCGACGTGGCCGGGCTGTCGAGCGCGCCCGCGGGGGTGCGGCCGACGATGATCGCGCTCGAGGGGCTGGGGGCGGACATGCCGCGCCGCCTGGCCTTCAGCCGCGACGGGCAGCGCCTGTTCGTGCTGATCGGCAAGGACGTGCCCGACGCCTGTGCCGAGGCGACCCCGCCGTCGACGAGCCGCATCCTGGTGTTCAACATCGACGGCACGAGCGCCGGGGCCTGGACGCTCTCGACGTGGGTGCACGATCTGGCGGTCGATCCGGCGTCGGGCGCGCTGGTCCTCAGCGACGTGAACGGCGGGCAGGTGGCGCTGCTCGACGAGACGACGCCCTTCGGGCCGGCGACGGTGCGCAAGCTGGCGACGGTGACCTGCCCGAGCGCCGTCGGCATCGCCAACAACGACGTCTACGTCGTGAGCGGCGCGACCGTCCCGGCGACGGGCGTCGAGCCCGACCTCGTGCGCATCAAGCTCTCGGGCGGGGTGGCCCCGACGTCGGCGCCGTTCGGGACGCCCCAGTTCGTGGTGCCGATCCCGCCGGCGCGGCCCGGCTCGACGATCGCGCCGAGCTGGACGCTCCTGCCGACGTATCTCGCCGGGACGTCGATGGCGCTGACGCCCGACGGGGCGCGCGCCTTCGTCGCCGCGCGCGTGGTCTATCGGGCGAAGAAGCAGGCGACGTCGTTCTCGGGGTACGACTGCGTCGCCGACTACGAGATCGTCGAGCACGTCGTCTACTCGATCGACACGCAGACCGGTGACGCCTCGTACGTCACGCGGTCGCAGAACGTGGTGCGGCCGACGACGGGGGACTGCATCGAGTGCGACATCGGGCTGGGGATCACGCTCGGCTTTACGTGTGGTGGCGAGCCCGGCGATCGCGCGGCCGGGCTGGCGGCGTCGTTCGGGGTGCCCTGATGATGGAGCGAAGGGGGATGCGGGTCGTCTCGACGGTGGTGGCGCTCGCGGCGCTGGTCGCGGGGGCGCGCGCGGCGCGGGCCGAGTCGCGCCACACCGTCCTGGCGGTGCTCGAGTATCGCTCGGGGGCCAAGGGCGTCCCGGGGATCGGCGATCGGCTGGCGCAGCTCCTCGCCGCCAACGCCGCGCTCGAGGTCATCGGCCCCAAGGAGGCGCGCATCAAGGCGGGCGCGCGCCTCGACGCCGACGTGGCGCGCTGCGCGGGCGAGTCGATGTGCCTCGGCGCGATCGGCGAGGGGCTCGGCGCTCAAGAGGTGCTGATCATCGGCGTCTCGCAGCTCGGCGACGTGGTGCTGGCGATGCAGCGCATCGACGCGCGGCGCGGCGACGCCAAGGCGCGCCTGGCGGAGTCGATCGGGCCGAACGACGCCCTCACCGACGCCGAGCTGCTGGGGTGGCTGCGGCAGCTCTTCCCCGCCGACGTCTTCAAGCGCTACGGGCAGATCCGCATCCTCTCCGACGTGAGCGGCGCCGAGGTGCGGCTCAACGAGGAGCCGCAGGGGGCGACACCGATGCCGGAGATCAAGGTGCGCGCGCCCGGCTCGTACAAATTGCGCTTGACGAAAACCGGCTTCGCGCCGTTCGAGGCGGGGATCGACGTGCTGCCCGACGCCACCGTCGAGGTGCGCGCCAAGCTGGTGCGCGAGACGGGCCCGCTGCCCTGGTACAAGCGCTGGTACGTCTGGGCGGCGGTGGGCGGCGCGGTGGCCGTCGCCGGGATCGCGGTGGCGGTCTACTTCGGGACGCGCGTCGACGAGACGCCGATGGGGTTCATCCGCCTCCCAGGCGGCAGCTCGACGCCGATCGGCCTCACCATCCGCTACTGACGGAGCTCGAGGACCATCACGATCGCGTCCTCGCGGTCCTCGACGTAGTAGTTGGGGCGGATCCCCACCGGGCGGAAGCCGTATTTTCTGTATAGCCGAATTGCCGGCTGGTTGGAGCGGCGCACCTCGAGCGTCACCCAGCGGCACTGGTGGCGGTGGGCGAAGGCGACGACGTGCTCGAGGAGGCGCGAGGCGTGCCCGGCGCGGCGCTCGTCGGGGTGGGTGGCGACATTGAGGATGTGGACCTCGTCGTTCACCAGCCAGTAGTTGATGAACGCGCACATCCGCTGGTCGGCGCGCTCGCGCAGGCAGTCGACCCAGGCCCACTCGCGCTCCAGCTCCTCGACGAAGATCTGGCGCGACCAGGGCGAGCGCGAGGCGCGGCGCTCGATCTCCATCAGCGTGTCGAGGTCGTCGAAGCCGACGGGGACGATCTCGTAGCGACGGGCCACGCGACCGGCGGGGCGCATCATCAGGCGTGTTCGGCCGCCGCGCGCATGCGGCTCTCGTCGAAGCCGGGCTCGATGTAGATGCGGCGCAGGAGCGGGACCTCCTTGCGCAGCGAGGCTTCGATCTCGTTGATGTCGTTCTCGAGGGTGCGGGCGTCGATGTTGCCGAGGAAGCGCACCTTGATGGCGGCGATGATCTCGTGCGGGCCGAGGTACATCGTGCGGAGGTGCACCACCTCGACGACGTCGCGGTGGGCGCGGACGACGGCGCGGATCTTCGCCAGGTCGTCGGCGGTGGCGCCCTCGCCGATGAGCAGGCTCTTCGAGTCGGCGGCGAGGAACCAGGCGACCGCGCCGAGGACGACGCCGACGAGGATCGAGGCGACGCCGTCCCACACCTCGTTGCCGGTGTAGTGCGCGAGGAGGATGCCGCCGAGCGCGAACACGAGGCCGGTGAGCGCCGCGAGGTCCTCGAAGAGGACGGTCAGCACCGTCGGGTCGCGCGCCTCCTTGAGGGTGCGGCGGATGCCGCGGCCGGCGCGGATGTGGCGGAACTCCTTCATCGCCACGATGAGCGAGTAGGTCTCGAGGACGATGGAGACCGCGAGGACGATGATCGCCCACAGGACGTTGCCCTCCTGGTGCGGCTCGCCGAGGTGGCGGATCTTGTGGATGCCCTCGGTGACGGAGAAGGCGGCGCCGATGGCGAAGATCGAGAGCGCGACCATGAAGGCCCAGAAGTAGGACTCGGGGCCGTAGCCGAAGGGATGCTCGTCGTCGGGCGGGCGCGCCGAGCGGCGCGTGCCGATGAGGAGGAAGACCTGGTTGCAGCAGTCGGCGAGGGAGTGCGCCGCCTCGGCGAGCATTGCTGTCGAGCGAGAAAGGAACGCGGCGACGAACTTGAACGCCGCGATGAGGAGGTTCACCGCGAGAGCCGCGATGACGACGCGTTGGGAGCCGGCCGACACGGGCGCTGATGGTAGTGAGGCGCCTCCCCGGGCGCAATCGTCGTGCGGTACCCTCGGCGCATGAAGGCGCTGTCCGCCACCCTGCTCGTCGTCGCTGTCCTCTGCTGCGCCCGAACGGCGGCCGCCGACGCCTCGCTCCTCGAGGACCTCGAGGAGTGGAAGCGCGCGCAGCGCGGCGAGCTGGAGGCGTGCGCCCTCTCCTCGGACGTGACCGGTGAGGTCACCGTCTGGTTCACCGTCGACGCCCGGGCTGGGGGCAAGACGACGGTCGCGGAGATCCTGCCGGAGCAGCGCACCGTCGGACCGGCGCCCTGCTGGCGGAAGCTCCTCGAGACGTTCCATCCGCGATCGCCGGCGAAGGCCTACGCCTGGGCGCCCTGCACCGTGCTGCGCCCGGGGAAGAACACGTCAACGACGGAGAAGGCGCGCACCACCCTGTGTGACGTGTGGCTCGAGGCCGTCGACCCCGTGCCGGAGAGGATGGTGGCGTGGCTCGTCGAGACGCAGCTCGCGTCGGCGCTCCCGTCGCTGGCCACCTGCGTCGAGCGGCACGGGAAGCACCTGCCGCAGCTCGAGCTGGTGCTGGAGGACGCCTACTCGCCGACGATGAGCGTCCGCTACCTGCGCGAGCAGCCGAGCAGCCTCCACCCGGACCGCACGGGCGACGAAGAGCCGAAGAGTCGGGTGCGCGGGAGCTGCTACGCCGAGCGGATCATGGCCGAGCGCGCGCGGCTGGTCTGGCCGCCGTCGGTGCCGGAGGTGAAGGCGCCGCCGCTCGATGTGTTCTTCCCGACCGCGATGTTCGGGCCGAAGGCGCCGCGGGTCGCGGTCCGGCGGAATTCTCGCTAGACACGATCGAGGATGCGGGCCCAGAGCTCGTCGATGTTGGTGCGCTCGGTGGCGCTCACCACCAGCGTCTTCTGGAGGAGCGCGCGCCGCTCGGGCCCGTCGGCGGCGACGGCGTCGGCGAGGGTGCGCTGGGCGGCGTCGGCGACGGGGCGGCGCTCGTGCTTGGCCAGCTTGTCGGCCTTGGTGACGACGGGGACGACGGCGACGCCGCGCCCGGCGATGTAGCGAGCGAGCTCGGTCTCGTCGAGCTCGGGGCCGCGGCGCGCGTCGATGAGCAGCACCGCGACGCGCAGCTGGGCGCGCCCGCCGAGGTAGCGCTCGATGAAGGCGAACCAGCTGGCGCGCTCGGACTTCGAGACCTTGGCGAAGCCGTAGCCGGGGAGGTCGACGAAGCGCAGGCGCCGCTCGACGCCCTGCTTCGCCGCGACCCGCAGCGTGAAGAAGTTGCAGAGGCGCGTGCGGCCCGGCGTGTTGCTGGTGCGCACGAGGCCGCGGCGGCCGGTCAGCGCCTGGAGGAGCGTCGACTTGCCGACGTTGGAGCGGCCGACGAAGGCCACCTCGGGCAGCTCGGCGCCCTCGTCGTCGACGGGGAACTGGTGCGGCTCGGCGGCGGAGGTCTCGAAGTCGGCATCGAGGACGCGCATCGTGTGGCGGATGAGTGTAGGCTTCGCCGCGCATGCGCGTCTATGGCCTGACCGGCGGGATCGCGTCGGGGAAGACCACGGTGGCGAAGATGTTCGCGGCGCTGGGGGTGCCGATCGTCGACGCCGATCAGGTGGCCCGCGACGTCGTCGAGCCGGGCAGGCCGGCCTACGACGACATCGTGAAGACGTTCGGCGAGGGCGTCCTCGTCGGCGGGCGGGCGGGGGCGCCGATTGACAGAAAAGCGCTGGGGGCGATCGTCTTCGGCGACGACGACAAGCGCAGGCGCCTCAACGCCATCACCCACCCGCGCATCGCCGCCGAGAGCCAGGCGCGGCTGGCCGGGTTCGCCGCCGCCGGGCACGCGGTGGCGCTCTACGAGGCGGCGCTGCTCGTCGAGAACGGCATCCACCGCGCGCTCGCCGGGCTGGTGGTGGTGGCCGTCGACGAGGAGACGCAGGTCGCGCGCACCTGCGCCCGCGACGGCGTGACGCCCGAGGAGGCGCGCGCCCGCATCCGCGCGCAGGCGCCGCTCGCCGACAAGGTGGCGGCGGCGACGTGGGTCATCGACTCGCGCGGCACGCTCGACGACGTGCGCGCGCAGGTCGATCGTGTCTATCAGGAAATGACCAAGGCGAACGCACCCCATGGCTGATACGACGCTGGTCACCGGCTTCCCCAACTTCACCGCCAAGCGGCTGGTGCGACGGCTCCTCGAGACCGACCCCGAGGAGCGCGTCTTCCTCCTGGCGCGCGACAAGTTCCGCGCGGCGGCGACCGAATATCTGTCAACGCTGCCCGACGAGGCGCGGGCGCGCGTCGAGGTCGTCGTCGGCGACGTGTGCGACATCGACCTCGGCCTGACCGGCGCCGAGTACACCGCGCTCGCCGGGACCATCACCGCGATCCACCACACGGCGGCCATCTACTTCCTCGGGGCCAAGACGCGGCTCGTCGAGAGCGTGAACGTCGACGGCACGCGCGAGGTGCTCGATCTGGCGCGCGCCTGCACGCGGCTGCGGCGCTTCACCCACTGGTCGACGGCGCAGGTGTCGGGGACGCGCTCGGGCGTCATCCTCGAGGAGGAGCTCGACACCGGGCAGCGCTTCCACAACGTCTACGAGGAGACCAAGTTCCGCGCCGAGCGGATGGTGCGCGAGGCGGCGCGCCAGCTGCCGATCACCGTCGTGCGGCCGGGCGTCATCGTCGGTGACTCGCAGACGGGCGAGATCGATCGCTTCGACGGGCCCTACTACCTCATCGTCCTCATCGTCACCTCGCCGCTCGACGTCAGCCTGCCGCTGCCGGGGCGCGGCAACGCCCCGCTCAACCTCGTGCCGATCGACTTCGTCGTCGACGCGGCGACGGCGCTGTCGCGCGATCCGCGCGCCGCCGGCGGGACCTTCCACCTGACCGACCCCTGCCCCTTCTCGGCGCGCACCGTCTACGAGCTCGTCGCCGAGCGCGCCGATCGGAAGGCGCCGCGCGGGGTGATCCCGACGGGCCTCCTGCGATCCTTCCTGCGCGCGCCGGGGCTCGAGCGGCTGACGCGCGCCCCGCTCGCCTTCCTCGAGGCGTTCAACCACCTGGCGGTCTACAACTGCCGCCACACCCTCGCGCTCCTCGACGAGGCGGGGGTGCGCTGCCCGCCGTTCGACTCCTACGTCGACGCGCTCGTGCGGTTCGTGAAGGAGGCGCAGGAGCGGCGGCAGCGCGCGGGCGAGCGCGACGAGCGGCTGGGGCACGACGCGCTCGACCCCTACGACGACGGCGACGCAGAGGAGCGCTCCCCCAGGGTATAATCGGCCGGTGGGGTCGACTTCTCTTCGCTTAGCCACGGCGCTGGCCGCGGCGATGACGCTCGGCGTGTCGCTGCCAGCGCGCGCCGCCGACGCGCCTCCGTCGCCGGCGCCGCCGCAGGCGCCGTCGCCAGGTCAGGACCTCGAGCTCGCCCGCGCGCACTTCAGGACGGGCGAGATCTACTACGAGCGCGGCCGCTTCCCCGACGCCGCGCGCGAGTTCGAGGAGGCCTACCGCCTCTCGAACAAGAGCGACCTCCTCTACAACATGGGAAAGTCGTACGACGGCGTCGGCGACCACGCGCGCGCGCTCAACGCCTACCGCCGCTTCCTGGCGGCGCTGCCGTCGTCGACGGACCGCCCGGTCGTCGAGAAGCGCGTGGCCACGCTCGAGCGGCTCGTCGGGCGCGTGACCATCGCCGCCACCGTCGAGGGCGCGGCCATCGTCGTCGACGGCAACGCGGTCGGCGCCTCGCCGCTGCCGCGCCCGCTCGAGCTCAACCCCGGCGGCCACTCCATCATCGCCTCGAAGGAGGGGTTCCGCTCGTTCCGCGGCAACGTCGTCGTCGCCCCCGGCTCCGAGCAGCGCGTCGACGCGAAGCTCGAGTCGCTGGTGCAGGTGAAGATCGTCGAGGTCCCGCGCCAGGAGAAGAAGGTCCCGGTCTACAAGCGCTGGTGGCTCTGGACCGTCGTCGGCGTGGTCGTCGTGGGGGGCGTCGTCACCGCCGGCGTGCTCGGCTCGCGCGAGGCGCCCATCGACGGCCCGTCGGTCCAGCTGCCGTCGGTGAGGGTGCCGTGACGCGCCCCCGGCGCGCGCTCGTCGCCGCGGGGCTCGCCACCGCCGTCGTCGCGACCACGCTCGCCGCCGGCTGCCGCCAGCCGGAGCAGATCGCGCTGCATTATCGGCTAGACGGAATTCCCCCCGCCGACGTCGTGCGGCTGGAGACGCTCGTCGACGTGGCGCCCGGCGACGAGCGCGCCTTCTTCGCCGACCAGCCCTTCCGCTCGATCGCGCAGGGCGTCGGCTACGAGGTGCGCGACTTCGACGGCTCCGGGCGGCGGCGCCTCCTCATCACCCACGACGCCACGCTCGGGTACGTCTTCACGTCGCAGTTCCAGTTCACGCTGCTGCCGCCGGCCGGCCCGGGCGCCTCGCCGCGCCTGGCGATCGGCGCGCGCGCCGTCGGAGCGAGCGACCAGATCGCCGCCACCGGCGTCCTCGAAGCGGGCTTCGCGCGCGGCGCGACCCTCGACGTCGTCCTCGGCGATCAGCGCTGCGGCGGCGCCTCGTGCGGCCCCAACGAGGCCTGCTGCGACGGCGCCTGCGTCCGCGTGCTCACCGACGCGCGCCACTGCGGCGGGTGCGGCCAGAGCTGCGGCGCCAACCAGCAGTGCCTGGGCGGCGTCTGTCGCTGCGGCAGCGGCTCGGCCTGCGGCCCGGGGCAGACCTGCTGCGTCGGGCTGGGCTGCGTCGATCTGCAGAGCGACGCCTTCAACTGCGGCGCCTGCCAGAGCCCGTGCCACCCCGGCGAGATGTGCCAGGGCGGCGCCTGCACCTGCAACGGCGGCGCGGTGTGCGGGGGCGCGGTCCCGCTGTGCTGCCCCGGCAGCGGCTGCTCGGCGACGGGGAGCTGCACCTGCGGCAGCGGCGAGTGCGCCGCGCCGAAGGTCTGTTGCGGCGGCACGCAGTGCCTCGATCTGAGCAGCGACAACGACAACTGCGGAGCCTGCGGCCGTCGCTGCGCCGCCGGGCTGTCGTGCGTGAACGGCGCGTGCACCTGCGCGGGCGGCATCTGCTCGACGGGAGACACCTGCTGCGCGACCGGCTGCGCCAACCTCCAGAACGACGTGCACAACTGCGGCGCCTGCGGGAAGAGCTGCCAGCCGGGCGAGGTCTGTGCCCAGGGCGCCTGCGCCTGCCTCGCAGCGACGGGCCCGAGCGGCCCGAGCAGCCCGAGCGGCGCCTCGGCGCCGTCCTGCGCGAGCGGACAGGCCTGCTGCGGCGGGAGCTGCGTCACCCTCGCCAGCGACGTGAAGAACTGCGGCGCGTGCGGGAACCTCTGCCGCATCGGCGAGCAGTGCGCGAACGGGAGCTGCTCGTGCGGCGGCGGCAGCGCCTGCGTCGGCAACCAGCGCTGCTGCCCGCCGACGGCGACGGGGCCGGGCGGCTGCTTCGACACCTCGAGCGATCCGAACAACTGCGGCGCCTGCGGCAACCGCTGCGCCGCCGGGCAGCAGTGCTCGTCGGGGATGTGCACCTCGGGCGGCTGCTCCTGCACGAACGGTAACCAGTGCACCGCGAACGGCTGCGCCTGCAACGGCGGCCCGGCCTGCGGCGGCTCGTCGACGTGCTGCGGAGCCGCGGGCTGCCGCGACCTCCTCAAGGATGCGCTCAACTGCGGGCTCTGCGGCCATGCCTGCCTCGCGGGGCAGCTCTGCTGCAACGGCAACTGCGTCGATCAGGGCGACGGGAACTGCGGCGGCTGCGGCGTGAAGTGCGCCATGAACGGGACGAAGGGCTTCTGCTGCGCGCCCTGCACGGGAAGCGGGAACTACACCTGCGGGCTCGTCTGCCCGCTCTGTCCGGGAGGGATCTGATGCGCGCGCGTGCCCTCGCGGCCGTCGCCGTCGGCCTCTGCGCCCTCGCCGCGGGCTGCAAGCAGCCGGAGCAGATCGCGCTCCATTATCGGCTAGACGGAATTTCCCCCGCCGACGTGATCCGCGTCGAGACGCTCGTCGACGTCGCCGCCGGAGATCAGCGCGGCTTCTTCGCCGATCAGCCCTACCGCTCCGTCGCGCCGGGGGTCGGCTACGAGGTGCGCGACTTCGACGGCTCGGGCCGCCGCCGCGTGCTCATCACGCACGACGCCACGCTGGGGTACGCCTTCTCGCCGCAGTTCCAGTTCACGCTGCTGCCGCCCGCCGGCCCCGACGCGGCGCCGCGCCTGTCGATCGTCGCGCGCGCCGTCGGCACCAGCGACGAGATCGGTAACACCGCCGCGCAGGAGGCCGGCTTCGCGCGCGGCGCCTCCGTCGATGTCGTGATCAGCGACGAGCGCTGCGGCGGCGCTTCGTGCGGCCCCAACGAGGCCTGCTGCGACGGCGCCTGCGTGCGCGTGCTCACCGACGCGCGCCACTGCGGCGCCTGCGGGAACGCCTGCGGCGCCAACGAGCAGTGCACGGGCGGCGTCTGCCAGTGTGGCAGCGCCTCGGCCTGCGGACCTGGGCAGACCTGCTGCCCGGGGCTCGGCTGCGTCGATCTCGGCAGCGACGCGTTCCACTGCGGCTCGTGCACGAACGAGTGCCACGCCGGCGAGATGTGCGTCGGCGGGCAGTGCATCTGCGACGGCGGCGCGGCCTGCACCGCGCCCCCGAGTGGCGTCGCGCTGTGCTGCGCGGGGAGCGGCTGCTCGTCGTCGGGGAGCTGCACCTGCGGCGGCACCGACTGCGCCGCGCCGCGCGTCTGCTGCGGCGGCACCGACTGCCGCGACCTCCGCAGCGACAACAACAACTGCGGCGCGTGCGGGCGGCGCTGCGCCGACGGCCTCACCTGCACGAACGGCGCGTGCACCTGCGCCGGGCGCATCTGCTCGACGGGGGACACCTGCTGCTCGACGGGCTGCGCGAACCTCCAGAACGACGTGCGCAACTGCGGCACGTGCGGGCGCGCCTGCCAACCCGGCGAGGTCTGCTCGAACGGCAGCTGCGCCTGCGTGGCGACGTCGTCGAGCCCCGGCGGGCCGCTCCCGCCGCAGCCAGCGTCGTGCTCGAGCGGCCAGAGCTGCTGCGGCGGCACCTGCTCGTCCCTCGTCGACGACGTGCGCAACTGCGGCGCGTGCGGGAACGCCTGCCGCATCGGCGAGCAGTGCCAGAAGGGTGGTTGCTCGTGCGCGGGCGGCAGCGCCTGCGTCGGCAACCAGCGCTGCTGCCCCGGCACCACCGCGCCAGGCGGCTGCTTCGACACCTCGAACGATCCCAACAACTGCGGCGCGTGCGGGATGCGCTGCGCGATGGGACAGACCTGCGTGTCGGGGATGTGCACGTCGGGCGGCTGCAGCTGCGCCAACAACAACCAGTGCACGCCGAACGGCGGATGCGCCTGCAACGGCGGTCCTGCCTGCACCGGGTCGTCGAACTGCTGCGGGATGTCCGGATGCCGCGACCTCCTCAGCGATCCGCTCAACTGCGGCGCGTGCGGGAAGGCCTGCGCCCCGGGGCAGCTCTGCTGCGGCGGCGGGTGCGTCGATCAGGGCGATCTGAACTGCGGTGGCTGCGGCAAGAAGTGCAGCCTCGGGGACCTGTGCTGCCTCCCGTGCACGCCGGCCGGCGCGGCGTCGTGCGGGCAGTTCTGCCTCGACTGTTTCCCTGGCGGCGGCGGCAACTGATGCGGCGGGCGGTCACCCCGGCGCTGCTCCTCGCGCTGGCCCTCGCGCCCGCGTGCAAGCAGCGCGAGCAGATCGCCATCGATTTCGTGCTTGACGGAATTTCCCCGGCGAGCGTGGTGCGGGTGGAGACGTTGATCTCCGTCCCCCAGAGCGACGGGCGCGCCTTCTTCGCCGACCAGCCCTTCCGCACCGTCGAGCAGGGCATCGGCTACGAGGTGCGCGACCTCGACGGCAGCGGCGTGCGCCGGCTGCTCCTCGTGCACGACGGCGCGCTCGGCTACACCTTCACCGATCGCTTCCGCTTCACGCTCCTTCCGCCCGTCGGCGGCGAGGGCGGCCCGCCGCCGCTCGAGGTGAGCGCGCAGGCCTTCGGCGCGAGCGACCTCCTCGGCCGCGCCGCCGTCGTCCCCGCCGCCTGGGGCCGACCCGGGCAGGTGACCATCACCATCGCCGACCAGCGCTGCGGCGGGCGCGTCTGCCGCTCCGACGAGACCTGCTGCGACGGCGCCTGCGTGCGCCTCCTCGACGACGGCACCCACTGCGGCGCCTGCGACCGTCGCTGCGGGAGCTCCGAGAGCTGCCGCGGCGGCGTCTGCCAGTGCGGCAGCACGTCCGCCTGCGCGCCGGGCCAGACCTGCTGCGGCGAGCTCGGCTGCTTCGACCTCTCCAACGATCCCTTCCACTGCGGCGGCTGCGACGGCGTCTGCCCGCCGGGCGAGCGCTGCGTCGGCGGCGCCTGCACCTGCGACGGCAAGCCGGGCGGCGGGAGCTGCGGCATGGGCGGCCTCTGCTGCGCCGGCAGCGGCTGCTCGGCGACGGGGAGCTGCGCCTGCGGCGCGACCGCCTGCACCACGCCCGAGATCTGCTGCGGCACGAGCTGCGTCAACCGCGCGACCAATCCGCTGAACTGCGGCGCCTGCGGGCGGGCCTGCGCGCAGGGCCTCACCTGCACGCAGGGCAACTGCACCTGCAACGGTCAGGTCTGCGGCTCGACGGACACCTGTTGCGCCGGCGTCGGCTGCCGCAACCTCCAGAACGACCCCGCCAACTGCGGAGCCTGCGGCCGCCCCTGCAACTCGGGTGAGGCCTGTCAGAGCGGACAGTGCCGCTGCGGCGGCGGCGGCGCGTGCGGCGCGGGCGAGACCTGCTGCGGCTCGCAGTGCGTGCGCACGTCGAGCGACACCGCGAACTGCGGCGGCTGCGGCATCACCTGCCGCGCGGGCGAGAGCTGCGTCTCGGGGCGCTGCTCGTGCAACGGCGGCCGTGCCTGCGTCGGGAACGAGCGCTGTTGCCCCGGCTCGACGACGGCGAACGGCGGCTGCTTCGACACCACCAGCGATCCGCTCCACTGCGGCGCCTGCGATCGCGCGTGCGCCGCGGGGCAGGCCTGCGTGATGGGGAGCTGCGTCGCCTCGGCCTGTAACCCCGCCTGCACGAACGGCAACGTCTGCCTGAACGGGGTCTGCACCTGCGACGGCGGGCCGGCCTGCGCGAACACGCTGACCTGCTGCCCGGGGAACGGCTGCCGTGACCTGACGAACGATCCGAAGACGTGCGGGAGCTGCGCGAAGTCGTGCGACACCTTCTCGCAGCTCTGCTGCGCCGGGAACTGCCTCAAGCGCGACGAGAGGAACTGCGACAAGTGCGGGAGCGGCTGCGGGCTCATCACGAGCTGCTGCATCTGCGGCGAGCTGTCGCGCTGCGCGACGTTCGCCTGCGCCTGCACGCCGCCGTAGACCCGAGCGAGGTGCGCTCTAGCTGAGCGCGCGCAGCCCTTCGCGGTCGGCGAGGATGACCTTGCGGCCGTCGATGTGGATGAGGCCGCGCTTCTTGAACTGCGACAGCGTGAGCGACACCGTCTCGCGCGTCGAGCCGATGAGGTTCGCCATCTCCTGGTGCGTGATCTTCAGCGACACCAGCGTCCCGCGGCTGTCCTCGATGCCGTACTCGTGCGCCAGCTTGAGGAGCAGCTCGGCGAGCTTGGCGTTGACGTCCTTGAAGATGAGCTGCTCGATCTTGTTCTCGACGTCGCGGCGGCGCTGGGCGACGATTTTCGTTAAGCGATAACCGACCAGCCCCTCCTTCTGCACGAGCCGCTCGAACTCCACGCGATCGAGCTCGGAGACCAGCGCGTTCTCGGTGGCTTCCGCCATCTCCTCGCGCGGGCCGCCGTCGACCATGACGAGCTCGCCGAAGATCTCGCCCGGGCCGCGGTAGGCGAGCGTGAGCTCCTTGCCGTCGGGGGTGACCTTCGAGATCTTCACCCGCCCGCCGTTGACGAAGAAGACCGAGGTCCCCGGATCACCCGGGAGGTAGAGCACCTGCCGTCGATGGATCTCCTTCATCTCCATCGCGGCGACGAGGCGTTGCAGCGTGTCGTGGGAGACGTCCTGAAACAGCGGAATTTTCTTGACGTACCAAAGCGCGCGCTTCTCGTCCTGCATATTGTAGTGATCCTAACAAAAACGGCGGATCTGCAACAGCCGTTTTCTGCACCACCAAAGAGCGCCTGTTGGTAATTTAGAGCACGCGCTTGAGATACGCGCCCGTGTACGACGCCGCGACGCGCGCGACGTCCTCGGGGGTGCCGCTGGCGACGACGGCGCCGCCGCCCTCACCGCCCTCGGGGCCGAGGTCGATGACGTAGTCCGCGGTCTTGATCACGTCGAGGTTGTGCTCGATGACGATGACCGTGTTGCCCTGCTCGACGAGCTGATTGAGCACGGCCAGGAGCTGCTTGATGTCCTCGAAGTGCAGGCCCGTCGTCGGCTCGTCGAGGATGTAGACGGTGCGCCCCGCGCCCTTCTTGGCGAGCTCCTTCGAGAGCTTCACGCGCTGCGCCTCGCCGCCCGAGAGCGTCGTCGCCGACTGCCCGAGGCCGATGTAGCCGAGGCCGACCTCGCGCAGCGTCTCCAGCTTCTGCCGGATCTTCGGCACGTGCTGGAGGAACTCCGCCGCCTGCGTGACCGTCATGTCGAGGACGTCGGCGATCGAGGCGCCCTTGTACTTCACCTCGAGCGTCTCGCGGTTGTAGCGCCGCCCGACGCACGACTCGCACTGCACATAAATGTCAGGCAGAAAATGCATCTCGATGCGGAGGATGCCGTCGCCCTGGCACGCCTCGCAGCGCCCGCCCTTCACGTTGAACGAGTAGCGCCCCGCCTTGTAGCCGCGCGCCTTCGACTCGGGGAGCGCGGCGAAGAGATCGCGGATGTGCGTGAAGACGCCCGTGTACGTCGCCGGGTTCGAGCGCGGCGTGCGCCCGATGGGCGACTGATCGATGTCGATCACGCGCTCGACGTGGTGCAGCCCCTCGATGGCGTCGAACTCGCCCGCCGGCATCTTCGAGTGGTGCAGCTTCTGGCGCAGCGCCGGCAACAACGTGTCGATCACCAAGGTCGACTTCCCGGAGCCCGACACGCCGGTGACGGCGGTGAAGGTCCCGACGGGGAAGCGGACGTTGAGCTTGCGCAGGTTGTGCGCCCGCGCGCCCTTCACGGTGATCCACTTGTTGTGCGCTTGGCGCCGCGTCGTGGGGACGGCGATGCGCCGGCGGCCGCTCAGGTAGGCGCCGGTCAGCGACCCCGTCGAGGACATGATCTCTTCGGGCGTGCCGGCGGCGACGATGCGCCCGCCGTGGACGCCGGCGCGCGGCCCCATGTCGACGACGTGATCGGCGGCGCGGATGGTGTCCTCGTCGTGCTCGACGACGATGACGGTGTTCCCGATGTCGCGCAGCCGGATCAGCGTTTCGAGTAGACGAGTATTGTCCCGCTGGTGCAGGCCAATCGACGGCTCGTCGAGGATGTAGAGGACGCCGGTCAGCGACGAGCCGATCTGGGTCGCCAGGCGGATGCGCTGCGCCTCGCCGCCGGACAGCGTCGCCGACGTGCGATCGAGCGTCAGGTAGTCGAGCCCGACGTTCACCAGGAACGACAGGCGATCGTTGATCTCGCGCAGGATGCGCTCGGCGATCTCGCGCTCGCGCTTGCCCAGCTCCAGCGTCGAGAAGTACTTCGCCGCCTCGCGGATCGGCAGCCCGGTGACCTCGTGGATCGGGCGCGTCCCGACCTTCACGAAGCGGGCCTCCTTGCGCAGGCGCGTCCCCTCGCACTCGTCGCAGGGCGAGCGGTTCATGTAGCGGTGGAACTCTTCGTAGGCCGCCTCGAAGCCGTCCTCGCCGCCGCGGTTCCCCTCCTCGCGGCGACGGCGCTCGTACTCGTGGAGGCGCCGCTCGAGGTTCGCCAGGACGCCCTCGAACTCCTTCTTGAACTTGTGCCGCTGCCCGCCCTTCTCGAAGTAGAAGTCGACCTCCTCCTTCCCCGAGCCCTCCATGATGATCTTGCGGTGCTCGGCGGGGAGCTTGGCCCACGGCGCGTGGAGGTCGATCGAGTAGTGGGTGGCGACCGCCTCGAGGATGGCCTGGAAGAAGGGGGCGTTGCGCTTCTCCCACGGATCGATCGCGCCCTCGCGGAGGCTGAGCTCCTCGTTGGGGACGATGAGGTCGGGGTCGAAGAAGAGCTTGGCGCCGATGCCGTCGCAGTTCGGGCAGGCGCCCTGCGGGTTGTTGAAGGAGAACATGCGCGGCGTGATCTCGGGGTACGAGACGCCGCACGTGATGCAGGCGAACTTCTCCGAGAACAACATGTCCCCGGAGTCGTCATCATCTCGGCCGTCGGAGAACACCGGCGAGATCTTGACGATGCCCTCGGCCAGCTTGGTGGCGAGCTCGATCGAGTCGGTCAGGCGCTGGCGGATATCCTGCTTGACAGCAAGTCGATCGACGTAGACCTCGATGGTGTGCTTCTTGTTTTTGTCTAGCTTGATCGGCTCCGAGAGATCGTGGAGGTCGCCGTCGACGTTGACGCGCGCGAAGCCCTGCTTGCGGAGCGCGTCGAGCTCTTTTTTGTACTCGCCCTTGCGGTCGCGGACGATCGGCGCCAGCACCGAGAAGCGCGTCCCCTCGGGCAGCTCGAGCACGCGGTCGACCATCTGCTGCACGGTCTGCGAGGCGATCTTCTCGCCGCAGTTGTAGCAGTGGACGACGCCGACGCGGGCGAAGAGGAGGCGGAGGTAGTCGTAGATCTCGGTGACGGTGCCGACGGTCGAGCGCGGGTTCTTCGACGTCGACTTCTGCTCGATCGAGATCGCCGGCGAGAGCCCCTCGATCGAGTCGATGTCGGGCTTGCCCATCTGCTCGAGGAACTGGCGGGCGTAGGCCGACAGCGACTCGACGTAGCGGCGCTGTCCCTCGGCGTAGATCGTGTCGAAGGCGAGCGAGGACTTCCCGGACCCCGAGAGGCCGGTGATGACGACGAGCTTGTTGCGCGGCAGCTCGACGTCGATGTTCTTGAGGTTGTGCTCCCTCGCGCCCTTGACGATGATCTTGTCCATACGCCCCCCGGCACACGCTGGTGACGCAGACGGGGATCCCGACGATATCACAAGGCGACGGGCGGACGCGAGCGGAGACGACCGGAAGCGAGCGTGAGGGCGAGGCGAACGGCGGCGAAGAAGCTCGTCGGGCGAGCGAGGCCGCGGCCGGCGATGTCGTGAGCGACGCCGTGGTCGGGGGAGGTGCGGACGATCGGCAGCCCGAGCGTCACGTTCACCGCCTCCTCGAAGTCGATCGCCTTCACCGGGATGAGGCCCTGATCGTGGTAGAGCGCGACGACCGCGTCGTGGCGGGCGGAGTCGAGCGCGTCGCGGAAGACGGCGTCGGGGACGTGTGGGCCGGTCACCGTCGCGGCGTCGCCGAGCGTGGCCTGCGCGCGCGCGATCGCCGGCGCCACCACCCGCTCCTCTTCGTCTCCGAAGAGGCCCCCCTCGCCGGCGTGCGGGTTGAGCCCGGCGACCGCGACGCGCGGGCGCGGCAGCGCGAAGTCGGTCAGCAGCGCGCGCGCCGTCTGGACGATGGTCGCGGCCAGCCCGTCGACGGTGAGCAGGCCTGGGACGCGCGCGAGCCCGACGTGGATGGTGGCCAGCGCGACGCGGAGGCGCGGGCCGGCGAAGAGCATCGTCACCGGCAGCGACGGCGCCCCCGGCTGCGCGTAGCGCGCGGCGAGGAGCTCGGTATGACCGGGGAAGGCGAAGCCGGCGGCGACGCAGGAGGCCTTGTGGATCGGCGCGGTCACCAGCGCATCGATCGGGAGGCGCACCGCCGCCTCGAGCGCGGCCACCTGCGCGCGGCCGCTCTCCGCGCTCCCGGGCGCGGCATCGGGTGAGATCTCGCTGGTCTCGATCAGCGTGACGCCCGCGAGGAGCGCGCCGAGCGAATCCGCACGCAGGCTGTCGGCCGCGCGTGCGAGCGCGCCGCGATCGCCGACGATCGTGACCGCGGTCGAGTCGCCTCGCAGCGACGGGGAGAGCGGCCCGCCGGCGGCGAGCGCGCGGACGATCAGCTCGGGTCCGATCCCGGTCGGATCGCCGATCGTCACCGCGAGCCGGATGACCTCCGATTTCACCATGCAGACACAGACGGGATGCTATGGTCCTTTCCGGTTTGTACAGGATATCCGCGCGGGCGATGCGTCACGAGACCGATTCCGCGACGGGCACCCTTGGGGGGGTGGGGGATGACGAGGATGGCGACGAGGACCTTTCGACCTGGGGAGCTTCCAGACGCGACCGTGCTCGAGCAGCTGCTGCTCGACGAGTCGACGCTCCCTCCGCACCTGACGCGCGCGCGCGTGCTGGTGACGGGCGACTTCGGAGTCGGGTCGACGACGATGCCGGGCGTGGCGGGCCCCGACGGAACGCCGCCGACGCTGCAGCCTGGCGGCGCCGATCGGCGTCAGCCCGACCTCCTGACCGTCGGTGAGGTGCTCGAGGGCAAGTACGAGATCAAGAAGCTCATCGGCTCGGGCGGGATGGGCCAGGTCTACGAGGCGCGCGATCTCGGGCTCAACCGGCTCGTCGCCATCAAGATGGCCTGGCCGCACATCGGGCCGGAGCCGCTCCGTCGAGAGGCGCAGGTCCTCGCGGCCTTCAGGGACCCGGGCCTGGTGACCGCGCACGCGCTCGGGAACCACCGCGGGCGCGACTTCATCGTGATGGAGCGGCTGAGCGGCGCGTCGCTGGCGGCCGAGCTCGTGCGGCGCAGCGGGCGCGGCGAGTCGATGGCGCTCGACGAGGCGCTCCGGCTGCTGCTGTCGATCGCCGGGACGCTGTCGCTGATCCACGCGAGCGGGCTCGCGCACTCCGATCTGAAGCCGGCCAACATCATGATCGTGCCGGGCGGGCGCGTGGTGCTGCTCGACTTCGGGATCGTGCGCATCGAGCAGCTCCGCAACAACGAGCGGCTGGTGTCGGGCTCGCCGCACTACATGGCGCCCGAGACGATCCGCGCGATCGTGCGCCCGGGCGAGGCGCACCTCGTCGACGTGTACGCGCTGGGCGTGATCGCGTTCGTGCTGCTCACCGGGCGGCCGCCGTTCGATCACTCCGATCCCGTCGAGCTGATGATGCACCACCTCGAGCGCGTGCCCCCGCGCCCGTCGGCGTTCCGCGCCGACGTGCCGGTGCGCCTCGAGCGGCTGGTGCTCTCGATGCTGGCGAAGAGCCCCGAGGAGCGGCCGCACTCCGTCGAGGAGGTGCTGATCGAGCTGCGCAGCATGCAGGCCCGGCTCGCCGCCGCGTGAATGACTCGCGCGGCGCGACGTCCGAAGCCACATGGACGTCGCGCTGGGGGTCGCTGCGCTCATCTCGGCCGTCAGCTCCGCGCCGCTCGGCATGCGCGCGGGCGAGGCCTTCACCTTCCGCTTCTCCGTCGGACCGATCGAGTCGGGGCGCGCGCGGCTGAGCGTCGGCGCGCCGGCCCGCGATCGCGACGGGCGGCGGCTCGTCGCGGTGCAGGGGCAGGCGGAGAGCGCGCCGTGGCTGCGGCTGTTCGCGCCGCTCGACGATCGCTACCGCGTGGTGCTCGACGCCGACGCGATCACGCCGCGCGAGATCGTCAGCGAGGAGCACGGCGTCCGCGAGCGCACCACCACCACGCAGCTCGACGGCGCGGCGCGCGCGATGACGTTCCATCAGGAGACGCGGCCGAAGGGCGGCGCGACGCCGCAGATCCGCGACGAGCGGCGCGCCTTCGGCGGGCCGGTGCGCGATCCGCTGGCGGGCCTGTTCGCGCTGCGCGCGGCCCCGCTCCGCGACGGCGAGCGCATCGAGCAGCTGCTGCTCGATGGGCCGATCATCTGGCGCGCGACGCTGGACGTAAAGCGCAACGCGCGGCTGCGCCTCGAGAGCGACGGCGACGGCGCGCAGAGCCGCCGCGCCATCCGCGTCGACGGCGTGATGGCCCGCGCCGACGACGGCGGGCGCGTGGTCGGGCGCCCCGAGCGCCGCTTCACGATCTACCTGAGCGACGACGCCGCGCGCGTGCTCCTGCGCCTCGAGGCCGACACCGATCTCGGGCGCTGCGCGCTCGAGCTGACCAGCTACAGCGACGGCAAAGGCGCCGGCGCCAATCAGGCGCGGAGCTTGTAGCCGACGTTGCGCACGGTCTCGATCATCGCGTCGGCCGGGACGCCGAGCTTGGCGCGCAGGCGGCGGACGTGGATGTCGACGGTGCGCGTGCCGCCGAAGTAGCGGTAGCCCCACACCTTCGAGAGGAGCTGCTCGCGCGTCCAGACCTTGCCGGGGTTCTGCGCGAGGAACTTCAGGAGCTCGAACTCCTGGTGCGTGAGCTCGAGGCGGCGATCGCGCAGGTGCGCCTCGTAGCCGGCGACGTCGATGTGGAGATCGCCGATCTTCAGCCGCTCCTCGGCGGCGAAGGCGCTGAGCCGCCAGTCGAGCTGGCGGAGGCGCGCGTAGAGCTCGGCGGGGACGACGGGGACGAGGAGGAAGTCGTCCGCCGCGCGCACGTCGAGGCTCGGCAGGCGAGCGACCGTGACCGCGATGAGCGCCGGCGTGCTCGACAGCGGAGCGAGCGCGCGCAGCGTCTTCAGCACGGCGTACGCCGTCTCGAGGCGCTCGCGCGCGTCGATGACGATCGCCTGCGGCGGACGCGCCGCCAGCTCGTCTTCGTCGAGAGACTCGGGGAGATCGAAGCCGAACGTGCGCACGTCGCAGCCGAGATCGCGCAGGGCCGACGCCGGCGACTCGGGCTCGGCGGCCGCGCGATCTCCATTTCCCGACTGCGTGACGAGGAGGACCCGCATCGCGCGGATGATACACAAGTTCGGGCCGCGGTCAGGAACGGTGCGTCACAACCCGCCACAATCGTCGTTGGCAGGGGCGGAGACCTCGTGCAAGAATTCGAGTGATGGACGACTTCCACTGCTCCTTCTGCGGAAAGCGTCGGCGCGAGGTGCGGAAGCTGATCTCGGGTCCGCGGGTCTTCATCTGCGACGAGTGCGTCGCCCTCTGCAACGACATCATCGCGAAGGAGGAGGCCCAAGAGCGGCCGAAATATCCGCGGCCGAAGGAGATCGCCGAGGAGCTCGACAAGTACGTGATCGGGCAGCACCGCGCGAAGAAGGCGATGGCCGTCGCGGTGTACAACCACTACAAGCGCATCGGTCAGCAGAAGGGCAAGGCGAACGACGTCGAGGTCCAGAAGGGGAACATCCTCCTCATCGGACCGACGGGCTCGGGCAAGACGCTGCTCGCGCAGACGCTCGCCAAGAAGCTCGACGTGCCCTTCGCGATCGCCGACGCGACGACGCTCACCGAGGCGGGCTACGTCGGCGAGGACGTCGAGAGCGTGATCAAGGCGCTCTACCGCAACGCCGGCGGCGACGTCGAGAAGGCGGCGCGCGGCATCGTCTGCATCGACGAGATCGACAAGATCGCGCGCAAGGGCGGCGGGCCGAGCGTCACGCGTGACGTCTCGGGCGAGGGCGTGCAGCAGGCGCTGCTCAAGCTGCTCGAGGGCAAGACGGCGACGATCACTCCGGATGGGGCGCGCAATCGCCCGCAGCAGGAGCTGATCCAGATCGACACGACGAACATCCTCTTCATCTGCACCGGCGCCTTCAACGGCCTCGAGGACATCGTGCGCCGCCGCGTCGGTCAGCAGGGGCTCGGCTTCGGCGCCAAGCTGACGGCGAAGAACGAAGAGGACAAGGACGAGCTGCGCGCGATGGCGCGCACCGAGGACCTCATGAAGTTCGGGATGATCCCCGAGTTCATGGGACGCCTGCCGATCATCGTGTCGTGTGACGCGCTCGACGTCGACGCGCTGACGCGCGTCCTGTATCAGCCGAAGAACGCGCTGGCGAAGCAGTACCAGCGTCTCTTCGAGCTCGAGGGCGTGAAGCTGCGCTTCACCGAGGACGCGCTGCGCGCGATCGCCGAAGAGGCGTACCGCCGCAAGTCGGGCGCGCGTGGCCTGCGCGCGATCGTCGAGGAGGTCATGCTCGACGTCATGTACGAGATCCCGTCGCTGACGGGCGTGCAGGAGTGCCTCGTCACGAAGGACGTCGTGATCAACCGCGAGCGTCCGCAGCTCATCCGCGACACCAAGAAAGCGTCTTGATCGTCGGGGGCTCCGCCCCCGAACCCCCTCGCGCGCTCGATCCAAGATGCGTGTGACGATCGCGCGCGCGTTCGATGTGGCGCGCGATCGCGAGTGTCCTTCGTTGACAGGCCGATCAACGGGTCTATAGACTTTTCCGACGATGTTGACCGAGACGCAGAGAGACAAGCTCCGCGAGGTGCTCGAGGGTGAGCGCTCTCGCTTGCTCCGTAACGCGCAGGATGGCCTCGCCTTCAGCATGAACCGCGAGCGCAACATCGGTCGCGACTCCATCGACGAGTCGATGGAGGAGGAGCTCTTCTCGACGGAGCTCCGCCTGCGCGACCGCGAGAAATTCCTGCTAGGCAAGATTACCGGCGCGCTCGCGCGCCTGAACGACGGGACCATCGACGAGTGCGAGTCGTGCGGGGAGGCGATCGGCTGGAAGCGGCTGATGGCGCGCCCGGTGACTACGCTCTGCATCGAGTGCAAGGAAGAGGCGGAGCGCGAGGAGGCGGCGCAGGGTGCCGCGGCGCCGGGCGAGCGCTCCGGCGGCTTCGGGATGCGCGACGATCTCGAGGGCGGCGACGAGGGCGGCGCGGCGGCGCGCTCCGGCGCTGCCGACGAATAGCCCCACGCCTCGGCCCACCTCCTTCACCACACGCCACCTCCGCTCGCGTCGTCGTCGCCGACCCCCATCGGCTTTGTTGTGGTGTGTCACCTCGTGGTAGGATAGTGCGGCTCGGCTTGGACTGAGCGCCCGCGGATGGCCGGACAGCCCAGATATCGCGTCACCGATCGCATCGACGCTGGAGGCATGGCCGAGGTCTATCGCGGCATCGCCGAGAGCGCGGTCGGCGGGCTCAAGAAGTCGATCGCGATCAAGAAGATCCTCCCCAGCCTCACCAAGAACAAGAAGTTCATCTCGATGTTCCTCGACGAAGCGCGCGTGTCGATGCACCTGCAGCACGCGAACATCGTCGGCGTCTTCGACATCGGGATGGCCGACACGGCCTACTTCATCGTCATGGAGTTCGTCGACGGCGCGAACTTGAAGACGATCATCGAGAGCCTCCGTCGGCAGAACCGCCGCTTCCCGCTGGCGCAGTGCCTCTACATCATGATGCAGGTCTGCAACGGCCTGCACTACGCGCACGAGGCGACCGATCCCGAGACGGGGCGCGCCCTCGGCATCGTCCACCGCGACATCTCACCGCCGAACATCCTCCTGTCGAGGCGCGGCGAGGTGAAGCTCGTCGACTTCGGCCTCGCCAAGGCGTCGTCGCAGCTCGAGTCGACCGACCCGGGCGTGGTGAAGGGCAAGTTCAGCTACCTCTCCCCCGAGGCCGCCTCGGGCAAGGAGGTCGACCGGCGCGCGGACATCTTCGCCGTCGGAATTTTGCTTTACGAATTATTGACCGGGAAGCGGCTCTTCTACGGAGAGACCGACTACCAGACGGTCGAGCTGGTGCGCCAGGCGCGCGTGCCGGCGATCTCGGCGCAGAACCCCGAGGTCACGCCCGAGCTCGAACAGATCATCCGGAAGGCGCTGGCGCGCGATCTCTCGCAGCGCTACCAGACGGCGGCCGATCTGCAGGACGCGCTCGCGCAGTATCTCTTCTCGCAGCGGCTGAAGGTCACCAGCCGCGACGTCGAGAAGCTGGTGCAGGAGTGCCTCGCCGAGAAGCAGCGCAGCCAGCCGAAGCCGGAGCCGCAGAAGCGCAACGACGGCACGCTCATCGACGAGCTGATCAACGAGGAGATCCTCAAGTTCACGTCGATCGACGACATGTCGACGGCGTCGCCGTCGCCCGTCGACAACAACAGCCCGCCGGGCGCGTCGGGCGGGGCGCCGCTCAACCCCGAGTCGTTCATCGACACGCGCGGCTGGGTCGACGATCTGAGCGAGACGAAGATGCAGGCGCGCAACGGCGCGACGGCGCAGCGTCGGCGCGAGCCGACGGGCGAGCTCGGCAACCTCGAGGAGATCCTCGAGGGCGAGGGGCGCGCGGGCGTCGACGTGACGCCGTCGCTGGCGGGTGGCGCGAGCGCCTCGACGGGCGCCGCGGCCAAGCAGCGGACCGGCTCGACGGCGTCGGTGGGGCGCACGACCGGCTCGTCGGGGACCACCGGAGGCGGGACGGACGCGCGCGCCGGCCAGACCGGACGCAGCGGTGCGGTGGGTGCACGCACGGGCGACACCGGCTCGGGCGAGGCGGCCGACGACTCGACGGCGATCGGCGGACGCGGCGGCGGCTCGCGCGCGGTGATGACCGCGGTCGTCGTGGTGCTGCTCGTCCTCGCGGGCGCCGGCGCCGTCGTCTTCCTGCTCAAGCACTGACGCAGCACTCACGCTGCACTGACTCACTGAGAGAGAGACTCCATGGCTGCCGACCTCGACCTCGCCGAGTCGGAGGCGAACCGACGGCGCGGGCCCGCTCCGCACGTCCTCGCGATCGTCCTCGCCGGCGGCGAGGGCAAGCGCCTCTGGCCGCTCACCGACGATCGCGCCAAGCCCGCGGTGCCGATCGCCGGGCGCTATCGCCTCATCGACTTCGTCCTGTCGAACCTGGTCAATTCCGGTCTACTCAAAATCAAGGTCCTCACCCAGTACAAGTCGGACTCGCTGAACAACCACATCGCGCGTGGGTGGCGGCTGTCGGCGATGCTCGATCAGTACGTCGAGGCGGTGCCCGCGCAGCAGCGGACCGGCGGCCACTGGTTCCGCGGCTCGGCCGACGCGCTCTATCAGTCGCTGAACGTGATCACCGACGAGAACCCCGATCACACGGCGGTCTTTGGCGGCGATCACATCTACAAGATGGACGTCCGGCAGATGCTGGACGCTCACCTCGAGAGCGACGCCGACGCGACGGTGGCGGTGATCCCGGTCCCCGTCGAGGAGGCGACGTCGTTCGGCGTGCTCGAGGTGGACGCGAGCTGGCGCGTGCTGAACTTCGAGGAGAAGCCCGCCAAGCCGAAGGAGATCCCGGGGCGGCCGGGCTGGGCGCTGGCCTCGATGGGGAACTACGTCTTCAAGACCGAGGTGCTGGTCGAGCACCTCTTGCGCGACGCGCAGGGCGAGTCGTCGGCGCACGACTTCGGCCGCAACATCCTGCCGGAGATGGTGGCGCAGCGACGGAGCGTGTACGCGTACGACTTCGCGGAGAACTCGATCCCCGGCGGCGATCCGGCAGAGCGCGGCTACTGGCGCGACGTGGGGACGATCCTCAGCTACTGGCAGGCGAACATGGATCTCGTGCAGGTCGTGCCGCAGTTCGACCTGTACAACCCGCGCTGGCCGATCCGGACGTGGACGCGGCCGCTGGCGCCGGCGAAGTTCGTCTTCGCGACGCCGGGGAAGGCGGGCGAGGCGGCGCGCATGGGCATCGCCACCGACTCGCTGGTCTCCGAGGGGTGCATCATCTCGGGCGGGCGGATCGACCGCACGGTGCTCTCGCCGCGCGTGCGCATCCACAGCTACGCGCACGTCGAGGAGTCGGTGCTGCTCGACGGCGTCGACGTCGGGCGGCACGCCAGGCTGCGGCGGGTGATCATCGACAAGGGGGTGCAGGTGCCGCCGGGGACGGAGATCGGGTTCGATCCCGAGCTCGACGCCAAGCGCTTCACGGTGCAGAACGGCATCGTCGTCGTGCCCAAGGGCTATCGGTTCGGGTGAGGCCGCGACGATGACGACGACGACGGCGTCGGTCGCCTTCCTGCTTCACATGCACCAGCCGCTGTACGTCGACCCGACGACGCGGCGGGCGGAGCTGCCGTGGGTGATGCTGCACGGCGGGTCGGCCTACCTCGACGTGGCCACGCTGCTCGACGAGCACCCGAATATGCGCTTGACGGTTAATTTCGTGCCGTCGCTGCTGGCGCAGCTCGAGGAGGTGGTGGCGGGCGCGCGCGACGCCTGGCTGGAGCTGGCGGAGCGGCCGATCGGCGAGCTGCGCCCCGACGAGCGGACGGCGCTCATCGCGCGGCTGTTCTCGATCAACTGGCAGCGCGCCGTCGAGCCGCGGCCGCGCTATCGCGAGCTGCTCGACAAGCGCGGGCGGGCGCCGCGGCCGGAGGAGCTGGCGGCGCGGGCGGCGGCGTTCACCGACGAGGAGCTGCGCGATCTGACGGTGCTCTTCTGGCTCGGGTGGCTGGGGTTCGCGGCGCGGCGCGGGGACTCCGAGATCGCGGCGCTGGAGGCGAAGGGGCGCGCGTATGGCGACGAGGACTTGCGCCTCGTCGTCGATCGCCACCGGCGCGCGTGCGCGAGGGTGGTGCCGCTCTGGAAGAAGCTGGCGGCGCGCGGACAGGTGGAGCTGTCGAGCTCGCCCTACTACCACCCGATCATCCCGCTGCTCTGCGATACGGACACGGCGCGGCGGGCGCAGCCTCAGCTGCCGCTCCCGACGGTGGCGCTGCGCGCGCCCGAGGACGCGCGGGCGCACGTGGCGCGCGGGATCGCGACCCACCAGCGCGTGTTCGGGGTGAAGCCGCGCGGGATGTGGCCGCCCGAGGGCTCGGTGTCGCCGGAGGCGCTGGCGGTGTACGCCGACGCGGGCATCGAGTGGCTGGCCACCGACGAGGGGAACCTGTGGCGCTCGCTGGCGGCGAGCGGCGTCGGGGCGCCGGCGCGCGGGGATCTCTATCGCGCGTGGCGGACGGCGGGCGTCGACGTGCTGTTCCGCGATCGCGAGATGTCGGATCGCATCGGGTTCGCCTACGCGCTGGGGGACGCGCGGCCTGCCGTCGAGGATCTGCTGGGGCGCGCGCGGCACGCGGCCTCGCAGTCGACGGCGCCGGCGGGGGCGGCGGTGGTGCCCATCTTCCTCGACGGGGAGAACGCCTGGGCGGCCTACCCCGGGCAGGGCGAGCCGTTCCTGCGCGAGCTGTTCTCGTCGCTGTCGCGCGACGCGGGGCTGCGCCCGACGACGATCGCCGAGGCGCTGGCGGCGTCGCCGGCGCGCGCGACGCTGGGAACGATACACTCGGGGTCGTGGATCGACAGCGACTTTCACATCTGGATCGGCGATCCGGTGAAGAACCGCGCGTGGGCGCTGCTCGCCGACGTGCGGCGGCGCGTCGTCGAGGCGAAGGCGTCGGGGCGGGTCGACGCGGCGGCGATGGCCGAGGCGGAGGAGCACCTGCTCGCCGCCGAGGGGAGCGACTGGTTCTGGTGGTTCGGCGAGCCCTTCTCGTCGGCGGAGGACGCGATCTTCGATCGGCTCTTCCGCGCGCACCTCATCGGCGCGCTGCAGGCGATCGGGGCGCCCGAGGATCCGGCGCTGTCGGCGCCGGTCGATCCGGAGCGGCGGCTGCCGCCGTCGCTGGAGGCGCTGTCGACGCACGCGCCCTTCGCGCTGATCCGGCCGCGCATCGAGGAGGGCGAGGGGCGCCCGACGGCGTTCTACGCGTGGCACGGGGCCGGGCGGTACGAGCCGCCGCGCGGGGCGGCGATGGCGGAGAGCGCGCTCGTCGAGCGCATCCGCTTCGGCTTCGATCACACGCAGCTCTTCGTGCGCGTCGAGGCGGCGGCGGCGCGCGTGGCCGAGCTCGAGGGCGCGATGGTCGAGCTCGAGGTGAGCGCGGCGGCGGGCGGGCGGCGCAGGCTGCGCGTCGTCGGTGGTGTCGATGGGAACGCGCGCTGGGAGCTGCTCGTCGAGGAGAGCGGCGGCTGGGTCGATCACGGCGACGGGCGGCCGGCGGTGTTCCGGCGGCGCCATGGCGTGCTCGAGGCGGTGGAGCTCGGGGTGCCGTTCGCGCGGCTGGAGCTCGCGCCGGGCACGCAGGTGGGGCTGGTGGTGCGCGTGGTCGACGAGGGCGGGGTCGTGCTCGGGCGCTATCCGTCGACGGGGACGCTCGCCTTCAACGTGCCGGATGAGGGGTTCGAGGCCGATCACTGGTCGGCGTAGACGACCGTCCGAGATCGCGAACGAGAACCCACACCGTCGGCGAGAGACGGTCACGCGGTCGCGGTCGCGGTCGCGTTCTCTTCGCAAAGGGACCTGGACCGTGACCGTGACCGCGTAACCGTTCGCGAGTCGCGGAGACGTTGAGCTCGCGTTCTCGTTCGGGGGTTCGGCCGTCGCTGTCGCGGTTACTTCTTGTTCAGCGCAGCGCGCGCGTCCGCGGCGAACGGGCCCGTCGGTGCCAGCGCCAGATACGCGCGGTAGGCCTCGGCGGCGCGGGGGTCGTTGCCCTTCTGGCGGATGCGGCCGAGATCGTAGTGCGCGTCGGCGAGCTTGGGATCGAGCTGGATGGCCGACTCGAGCGCCTGCTCGGCCTCGTCGGTGCGGCGGAGCTCGTCGAGCGTGAGGCCGAGGCGATAGAAGGCGCGGGCGTTGCGCGGATCGAGCTCGACGGCGCTGCGCAGCGCCTTCAGCGCCGGCTTGTACTGCCCCTGATCCCAGAGGGCACTGCCGAGGACGGCGAGCGCCTCGGCCTTCACCCAGCTCGGGGGCGGCTTCTGCTTCGGATCGCGCGCGTCGCGGTCGAGGCGATCGATGGCGGTGCGGGCCAGCGACTCGGCCAGCGTCGCGCGATTGCGATCGGCGGCGAGGCGCGCGCGGGCGACGAGGACCTCGGGCGCGTTGCGCAGCTTCGCCGGAATCTTATACGGCACCGACGCGGCGCGATCGGGCTGCCCGAGCTCGAGGTAGGCCAGCATGAGGAGGCCCGCGGTCTCGCCCTTCTCCGCCGACGCCGCCAGCGCGTCGAGGATCGAGGCCGCCTCGTCGACGCGGCGAGCGTGGAAGAGCGTGCGCGCGCGCAGCACCTGCACCTCCTCGGCGAGCGCGCCCGTCGGGCCGAGCTGCAGCGCGCGCTGCAGGCGCTGGTCGGCGCCGGCGATGTCGCCGAGCGCCAGCGACGCGCGCGCCGCCGTCACGAAGAGCCCGACGTCGGGCGCCTCCGCGGCGAGGCGATCGAGCTCGGCGCGCGCGGTGTCGGCGTCACCCGCCTCGAGGGCGACGGCGGCCAGCTCGCGTCGCGCCGCCCCGTGCTTCGGCTGCATCACGAGGAGCTGCTGCAGCTCGACCTTCGCCTCGGCGAGCTTCCCCGACGCGTGGAGGAGCCGCGCCGACAGCAGCCGCGCGTCGAGCGACAGCGGATCGCGGAGGAGCGCCTCGGCGACGTGCAGGCGCGCGCGATCCGGGCTGCGCGTCGCGTAGACCTCGGCCAGCGCCGTCGAGACGTCGGCCCGCCGCTCGGCCGCCGCCGACGTGGGGCGCTCGAGGCGCTCGAGCTCGCGCAGCGCGCGATCGCTGCGCCCGTCGGCGAGATCGACGCGCGCCAGCTGCACGCGCGCCGCGATCAGATCGGGGCGCTGCCGCACCGCGCCCTCGGCGTCGATGCGCGCCTCGGCGCGCTGCCCGAGCGCGAGCCGCGCCCGCGACCGCACCACCTGCGCCTCCGGCCGCGACGCCCACACGCCGTCGGTGAGCGCGATGGCGTCGAGCGGCCGCCCGCGCACGAGGCCGATCTCGGCGAGCGTCAGCCGCGGCCGCAGCTTGAGCGCGCCCGGCCCCGCCAGCGCGCGCCGCGCCTCGCGCTCGGCCGCCTCGTCGTCGAGCGCGCGCAGGAAGGCGACCGAGAGATCGTCGGAGAGCTGGCTGTCGCTCTCCCCGCGCCGCGCCACCGACGCCGCCAGCGCCTGCCGCGCGGCCTGCAGCTGCGCCGGCGCCTCCGTCGCTGCGAGGTCGGGGCGCGGCCCCTGCACGCGCGCCAGCTCGAGCTCGGCGAGCCCCAGGTAGGCGCGCGCGAGCTGCGCCGGCGACGCCTCCCCCGCGAGCCGCGCGACGACGGTCTCGAGCGCCTTGCGCGCCTCGACGCGCTCGGCGGGGCCGCCGCGCCGGACCTGGAGCAGCGCGCGGTCGACGAGCGACGCGACGTGCGTGGCGTCGATGGTCAGCGCGCGGTGGTAGGCCTCGTAGGCGCGATCGGTCCGCATCGCCGCCGCCTCCGCCAGCCCAAGCGCGTGCAGCGCGAGGACGTCGTCGGGCGCCTCGACGAGCGCGGCCCGCAGGAGGTCGGCCGCCGCCTCGGCGTGATCGCGCTCGAGCTCGACGCGCGCGAGCAGGTAGGTCGCCGCCGCGCCGCCGTTCTTCTGACGCAGCGACGCGGCGCGCTCGGCCGCCTCGTTCACCTGCCCGGCGAGGAGCGCGAGGTAGATGCGCGCCTCCTCCGCCTCGGGGCGCACGATCCCACCGAGGTTGGCGACGGCGCGGCGCGCCGGCTCGGGCGAGTCGCCGAACTCGTAGGCGAGCTGCGCCAGCGTGCGCGCGCGCAGCGCCCGCGCCACCCCGTCGTCGCGCTCGGTGAGGATCTGCCGGAAGAGCACCTCGGCCGCCTGGAGGCCGCGGTAGGTCCCGCCGGTGAGCTTCTCGCGCGCGAGCGTGTGACGACGGGCGACCCGCGACACCATGCGCAGCTCGCGGATGACCAGCCCGGCGACGACGCCGCCGGCGACGACGGCGACGAGCGCGGTGGCGAGCACCGCCCAGCTGATCGGGCGGTCGCCGAAGAAGAGGTGGCGCAGCCGCGCCCACAGGCCGTCGCCACGCGCGCGCGACGGCACCGGCAGCGCGGCGTTCTCGGGTCGGGCGAAGCCGTTCGAGCCCAGCACCTCGTGCGACTCCGACGGGACGCGGCGCGCGCGCGCCCGCGGCGGCGCCCCCGCGGTGCCGTTCTGGGGCGCGGCGTCGGGCGCTTGCGGTGCGTCGGGGACGAAGGTCGACGCGCCCCACATCCCCGCGGCGCCGTTGCGCGTCTCCTCCTGGGACGCCGGCGACGGCGTCATCGTCGGCGCCTCCTGCCAGCCGTCGCGCGCCAGCGTCGGCTCGCGCTCGCTCGCCCACGAGTCGCCCGTCTGCGCCGCGCTGCTCTCGCCGGTCCAGCCCGACGACTCGAACTCCGCCTTCGGTCGCGCCGCCGGCTTGCCGCGCAGCCGCGCGCGCCCGTTGGTGCCCTGCTGCGGCGCCGGCGAGCGCCGCACGCCGCTCGCTCCCGCGGCGCCGCCGGCCGGCAGCGGATCGAAGGGCCGCACCGCGCGCGCGCGCCCGACGACGCCGGCCGGTGCGTCGGGGCGCGTGCCGGTCTCACCGACGACGCGGACGGCCTCGCGCTCGCGCGTCAGCTCCTCCTCGTGCTCGGGCTCGTGCTCGTGCTCGTGCTCGCGGTCGAGCGCGGAGGCGTGCGCAGGCGGCGCGTCGTCGGTGTACTCGTCGTCGTCCTCGTCGGAGCCGAAGCCCTTGCCGGCCACCGCGCCGCCGGCGGGCGCGGGCCCGGGGGCGAACGCCTCCGCGCCGATCTCGGTCTCCGCGTCGTCATCGTCGGCGGCCGAGTCCGAGAGGTCGAACGCCGACGCATAACCGACCCGCCCCGAGCCATCGTCGTCGACGGCGAGGAGGTCCGCGCCCGAGAGCTCGATCGCCTGCCCGCTCGAGTCGCGCGGCGCACGCGCCCGCCCGTTTCCGTCGGCGAGCGACGGGAGGCGCGGCGCGCTCCGTCGCAGCTCGATCGGCGTCTTCACCTCGAAGCCGGTGCCCGGATCGGTCAGCATCGACACCGCCGGGCGCGCGTGCTCGCCGTAGTCCTCGTCGGCGGGGCCCTCGTAGCTGGAGTCGGTCCCGCCGCGCGCCTGCACGAAGCGATCGGTCGACAGCTCCTCGTCGGAGTCGGAGGAGTCGTCCGCCTCCGCGCGAGCCCGCGGGCGCGGCGTCGGCGTCGGCGTCGGCGTGGGCGTCGGCGTCGGCGTCATGTGCCGCCGCCGCGGCCGTCGCGGCTCGGGCATCATCACCACCGGCGCCGCCCCGAGGAGGATCGCGCCCGACGGGTGCGGATCGACCTCGGTCGTCTCCTCCTCCGCGTCGGCGAGGTTCACGTCCGAATCGATCACCCGCCGCCGCAGCCCCGGATCGGTCGCCGCCGCGACGGAGGCGCGCGCCGGATAGACCTTCGTGTCCGTCGGCTCGGCGGGGATCCCCTCGAACCCGGCGGCGCGCGCGACGTGGATCTCGGCCAGCAGCTGGTCCGCCTTCTGGTTCGACGGATCGAGCTGCTTCGCGCGCCTGAGCGCCGCCTCGGCCTGGACGTAGTCGCCCTTTCCGACGAGCGCCTCGCCCTTGAGCAGCCACCCGAGCGCGCTCTGCCCGTCGAGCTCGAGCGCGACGCGCATCTCGGCGAGCACCTCGTCCCAGCGCTCGAGCGCGGACAGGGCCATCCCGAGCACCAGGCGGCCCTCGACGAGGGTCGGGTGCGCGAGCAGGCCCAGGCGGCAGATCTTCACGGCGTCGGCGTACTGCCGTCGGACGATGGAGACCTTGCCGCGTTGGACGAAGTCGAGCGAGTCGTTCGCCAACGGTCGCGATCCAGGCACGGAGAAGTGCCTCGAAATTGTACGAAATTCCGTCGGAGAGGGGAAGCGCCGACGACGCGGCGCGGCGGCGTGTGGTTCTTGTACGGTCGGCTAGTTCGAGGCGGGTGTCGCGGCGAGCTCTTTCCGACGGGGCGCCTCGTCGAAGATGGCGAGCGGCGCGCCGCGCAGGCGCTCCTCGCGCACCATCACCCACCCCTCCTTCCGCTCTTCCCACGACTGCTTGGTGGTCGTCTTTTCGACGATCCCCACGCGCTTGAGCGTCCAGGCCCAGTCGACCTTCACCGTCGCGCGATTGACCTTCTTGTCGCTCTTGTCGAGCTCGACGGCGATGACGTCGCTGTCGGCCATCTCCAGCTCCTCCTCGAGCCCCTTGCGTCGCTCGTAGAAGCGCTGGCGCGTATCCGATGGGACCTTGTGGCTCGCCTCGTCGAGGCGGCCCCACCGGACGTCCTCGTTGAACTCGCGCATCACGTTCATGAAGCGCTCCTTCGTCGAGTAGCCAGAGAAGACGCAGCCCGAGAGCGACAACGCAGCGACGGCACACACCACGAGCTTCGACATCTCCTCGACGGTGCGCCCGCCCGGCGCCAGGCGCAACTTTTCTGTCTAGCGACGGCGCAGCTCGGCCAGCCGCAGCTCACCCGAGCCGATCGCCACGACGGTGAAGGCGATCGCCGAGCAGGCCATCTGCGCCAGCGTCCCGATCTTGCCGCCGAGGAAGCCCGTCGACGGCCAGACGCGCCCGACGGCGAGCGCCGCCGCCACGCACACGCCGACGCGCAAGAGCGACAGCGGCGCCACCACCGCGCCGAACTCGCGCAGCAGGTACACCGACGACGCCAGGAGGCCGAACGCCATCGCCGCCGCGGTCGCCCCCGCCGCCGCCACCAGCGACGCCGTCCCGTCGGCGGCGCCCCCCTCGAGCGCGCGCCCGATGGCGATCCAGGTCCCGCCGGCCGCGCCCGCCAGCGTGAGCGCGCCGATCACCACCGACGCCATGGGCTTGCCCGCGCCGTTGATGATCGTACACGCGATGTTGAAGAGCGCGAAGCAGGCGTACCCGACGGCGAGCAGCGCCAGCGCCGGCCCGGCGACGGCGTACTCCGCCTTGTAGAGGAGCCGCACCGCCGCCTCGGGGCGCGCGGCGATCGACGACGCCATCAGCGCCACCGCCAACAGCGAGTAGCGCATCGTCGCCCGCACGTAGCCGCGCGTCTTGTCGACGTCCTTCTCGAAGGTCGCGCGCGACACCAGGGGGAAGATCACGAAGGTCACCGCGAGGATCAGCTGATAGGGCAGCCGCGACAGCGCCTGCGCCGCGCCGTAGTAGGCCTCGCGCACGTTGGCGACGTCGGCGGGGTTGGCCATCCCGGCGCGCTCGGCGGCCTCGTGCACCAGCCGCTTCAGCACCAGCCCGTCGACGAACATGAGCAGGTTCACGATGAGGAGGTACACCGCCACGCTGGCGAAGAAGCGCCACAGCGACGCGATCGGCAGCCGATCCTCGACGGTGGTGGGCGCCGGGCCGACGCCGACGACGACGGTCGAGCCGCCGAGGATGGTGGCGGCGGCGACGACGAAGGCGGCCACGCACAGCGTCGGCGAGCGGGTGAGGATGGCGGCGGCGACGATGAACAGCGCCCGCAGCGTCGAGAAGGTGATGTCGAGGAGCGCCTGCTTCTGGAAGGCGCGCGCGCCGTTCGCCGCGCCGACGAACACCGCGTAGAACGAGTAGCAGAGGATGACGCCCGCGCCGATGCGGAGCGGCGTCGTCAGCTGCGGGTCGTGGAGCGCGTCGGCGGCGTAGGGCGCGCCGCCGAGGAAGGCCAGCGAGACCAGGCCACCGACGACGGCTTGCAGCCGCAGCGCCGAGCGCACCACCGCGCCGCGCCGCCCGTCGCGCTCGGAGACGAACTTCGAGACGCCCTGGATGGTGCCGGTGACGAGCACGTTGTTCACCGGCGAGATGAACGACATGAAGACCTTCCAGAGGCCGAAGCTGGTCGTCGAGAGCGCGTGCGGGAGGCCGAACTCGATCGCGTAGCCGGCGACCATGAACCACAGCTTCGCGGCGCTGATGAGGAGGAGGCCGCGTTTGGCCCCGACGGGCGCGTCGTTCGACATATCGGCGGAACACCGTGCAACAGCCCCTTCGAGTAATCAAGCGCGCGTGGTACCGTCGCACCCGCCCGCGCTCGAACCCCGCGACGGGCCCTAGCCCCAGAGGTCTTGAATGACGCGTCGCTCCACGCTCGGACTGTGCGCCCTCGTCGGCGTCTGCCTCGTGTCGTCTGCCCACCTGGCCGCAGGCGCGTGGCCGCCCGACGAGAACGCCGGCCCGGTCGATTACTCCGATCCCGCGAATTGGCCGAATGACCCCAGTTACAAGGGTTATTGGAAATACTGGAGCTTCGTCCCGTCGAAGATTCGCGCGCAGGTCGACGATCGCACGCGACGCCTCGGCACCGGCGCGCACTACGACCGCGCCTGGGCGAAGACCACCGGCGATCCGCGCGTGGTGATCGCGGTCACCGACTCGGGCATCGAGTGGTCGCGCGGCGATCTCGTCAATCGCATGTACCTCAACCCGAACGGCGAGCTGCCGCCGCCGGAGAACTGCCCCGGGGCCGACCCGGGCGCGAAGAAGCTCGACGTGAACGGCGACGGGCGCTTCAACGTGCAGGACTACACGACGGCGACCGGGCACGAGCTGCCGAGCTTCGACAAGGTCTGCGACAATCGTGTCAAGCAGAAAGGCGACACCAACGCCAACGGCGTCCTCGACGCGCAGGACCTCATCCGCACCTTCACCAACGGCGTCGACGAGGACGGCAACGGCTACGTCGACGACATCAGCGGCTGGGACTTCTTCCACAACGACAACGATCCGCAGGACGACACCGAGTTCGGCCATGGCTCGGGCTCGTCGGAGGACTCGGCCGCCGAGCCCAACAACGGGATGGGCGGCATCGGGACGTGCCCCGACTGCACGCTCATGATGCTGCGCGTGGGCGACGCCTTCGTCCCCGAGGTCAACAACTGGGCGATGTCGGTCATCTACGCCGTCGACAACGGCGCCTCCGTCGTCAACATGTCGGGCGGCGGCGGCCTCACCAACCCGGCCTTCGGGCGCGACGCGCTCGACTACGCGTGGGGAAACGGCGTCTCGGTCGTCATCTCGAACAGCGACCTCAACTCCTTCCACCACAACTCGCCCAACACGAACAACCACACCATCGCCGTCCACGCCATCGTCCACGACGGCAACGACTGGGACACCTCGTCGACGTTCTTCAACTTCAACGCCTGCACCAACTACGGCGCGCACCTCACGCTGTCGGTGCCGGCCAACGGCTGCTCGTCGGAGGCGTCGGGGCGCTTCGGCGGCGCGCTGGGCCTCATCTACTCGGCGGCGCTGAAGTCGAACCTTCCCGCGCCGAAGAGCTTCGCCGGCGATCCCAAGCAGAACCGCCGCCTGACCGCCGAGGAGGTGCGCCAGATCGCCATCGGCACCGTCGACACCTTCTTCGACGCCGCCGACGCGACCGATCCGACGAAGTTCCCGACGAAGAACGGCTTCGCGCGCCGCTTCGGCTACGGGCGCCCCAACCTGCGCTCCGCCGTCGACGAGGTGTTCGCCGGCAAGCTCCGCCCCGAGGTCGACGTGACCGCGCCGCTCTGGTTCGACGTCATCGATCCGCGGCGCACGCCGTCGGTGCCGATCGTCGGGCGCGTCGGCCTGCGCGGCGGCGCGACCATGCCGGCGGGGACCACCGTCAGCTACGTCGTCGAGTACGCGCCGGGCGTCGATCCCGACGACCTCGAGTTCAAGAAGATCGGCCAGGCCGACATGCTCTCGGCCGCCGTCGACGGGCCGCTGGCGATGTGGGACGTCTCCAACCTCGAGGTGATGAACACGCCGCCGCCGCAGAACGACCCGCGCTGGCAGCCCGACGATCCGGTGAACCTCTACGTCGTCACGGTGCGCGTGCGCGCGACGGTGGCGTCGTCGGATCCGGCGTGGAACGGCGCGCGCGGCGAGTTCCGCAAGGCGGTCAGCATCTACCGCGACGACACGATCCTGCCGGCCTTCCCGATCTTCGTCGGCTCGTCGGGCGAGGCCTCGCCGAAGGTGGTCGACCTGAACGGCGACAAGAAGATGGAGATCGTGCTCGCCGACTCGTCGGGGCGCGTGCACGCCTATCAGGCCGACGGCAGCGAGCTCGCCGGGTGGCCGGTGCACACCGAGACGCTGCCGCTCCTCGCCGCCGACGCCAAGGGGCACCGCGCCGCGGGCGCCTTCGCCGGCGGGAAGCTGTCGGCCGAGCGCTACTCGCCGATCGCGGCGACCCCGGCCGTCGGCGACCTCGACGGCGACGGCAGCCTCGAGGTGGTCGTCGCCACCTGGTACGGCAAGGTGTGGGCCTTCCACGCCGACGGCAGCGTGGTGAGCGGCTTCCCCGTCGACGTCGACCGCGACTCGGCGCCAATTGCTGTCAACGACAAAAACGAGCTGGAGGACGCCTTCTTCGCCTCGCCGGCGCTCGCCGATCTGACCGGCGACAAGACGCTGGAGATCGTCGCCGGGTCGATGGACGGCAAGCTCTACGCCTGGAACATGAAGGGCGAGCGCGTCGCCGGCTTCCCCGTGGTGGTCCAGGATCCGGCGGCGGCCGAGCCGCAGCGGCAGCGCATCATGACCTCGCCCGCCGTCGGTGACGTGAACAAGGACGGCATCGTCGACATCGTCTGCGGCACCAACGAGAACTACTCCAACACCGGGCGCCTCTACGTCGTCGACGGGCGCGGCACGGCGGCGCCGGGCGGGCCGTTCCTGCCCGGCTGGCCGATCTCGATCGTCTCGACGCGCTTCCTGCCGGTCGTCGCGCAGGGGCTGCCGATCTCGCCGGCGCTCGTCGACGTCGACGGCGACAAGAGGCTGGAGGTGGTGGTGAGCGGCCTGGCCTCGGTGCCGAAGGTGTTCGACGCGACCGGCAAGCCGGTCGGGCCGGCGATGGCCAACAACCGCGAGAAGTACGGCGAGAAGGCCAACGCGCAGAACGGCGTCTTCTTCACGTTCGTCTCCTACCCGGCGGTGGCCGACCTCGACGACGACGGCAAGCCCGACCTCGTCGAGGGGGGCGCCGGCACCGACGCGGCGCTGTCGTTCGCCGCGGGCGGCGTCCGCAAGGATTTCGAGCATCATATGGGGGCGTGGGACATGCGGACCGGTGCGCTCAAGCGCGGCTTCCCGCGCGTGATGGAGGACTGGCAGTTCTTCTCGACGGCGGCGATGGCCGACGTCGACGGGGACGGGAGGGTCAACGTGATCGCCGGATCGGGCGGCTACTTCATCCACGGCTGGAACGTCGACGGCGTCGAGGCCAAGGGCTTCCCCAAGTACACCGGCGGCTGGGTGCTGACGACGCCGGCGGTCGGTGACGTCGACGGCGACGGCAAGCTCGAGCTGGTGGCCAACACGCGCAACGGGTACCTCTTCGCCTGGAAGACCGAGGGGCGCGTCGACGGGCGCATCGACTGGGGCTCGTTCCACCACGACCTGCGCAACAGCGGGAACTTCGAGGCCGGGCCCGACTTCGGGCGGCGCGCCTCGCCGGGGAGCTGCGCGGTGGCGGCGCCGGTCGAGGCGTCGACGGCGCGCGGGCTGGCGCTGATCGCCGTCGCGGCGGCCGGGCTGATGCTGGCGCGGGCGCGCGCGCGCCGTCGGAGCCGGTCGTGAAGCGGCGCACGGCGGCGACGACCGCGGCGGCGGCGGCGGCCCTGCTGGCGCTCGGGACGGCGCGGGCGCAGGTGCCGGTCGGCGACGACGAGGAGCTCCCGCCGCGGGCGCAGCCGCAGCCGCCGCAGCAGCCGCAATATCCGCCGCCGCAATATCCGCAATATCCGCCCCAATATCCGCCGCAGCAGCAGCCGCCGCCGGGATATGGCGGTTATGGATATCAGCCGCCGCCGCCGCAATATCCGCCGCCGCAGCAATATCCGGGCGGATATGCCGGATATCCGCCGGGATACGGATATCCGTACGGCGCGCAGCCGCAGCCGCAGCCGCCGCCGCCCGCGCCGCCGGCGCCGGTACCGCCGCCCGTCGCTGCGCCGCCGCCGCCCGAGCGCCCGTCGGTGGTCGCGCCGATCTCGGCGCCGCGCCTGACGCTGCGGGCGAAGACGCCCGAGGCGGCGCAGCTCACCTGGGCCTGCGCCGACGCCATCGACAGCGGCCACCTCGACGCCGCGCGCGCGCGCTGCGCCGAGGCGCTGGCCAAGGACGAGGACATCGCCCTCCTCCACGTGCTGCTCGCGCAGCTCCACCCAGCCGACGTCGCGCGCTCGGAGCTCCTCCGCGCCGACGAGCTGGGGCGGCGCGCCTCGCCCGGCGAGAAGCTGTTCGTCGACGCCAAGCGCGCGCAGCTCGAGGGGCGCACCGGCGACGCGCGGCCGCTCTTCGACGCGCTGGTCAGCATCCTCCCCGGCGAGCCGCGGGCGCTGGTGGCGCGCGCGCGCTTCCTCAAGGAGGCGCTGCGCGACGGCGACGGCGCGGTGGCCGATCTCCAGCGCGCCATCGAGCGCGACCCGAAGTACGGCGTCGCGCACGGGATGCTGGCGCTCGCGCAGCTCGATCGCGGGCAGCTCGATCCGGCGCTGGCCGCGGCCAAGAAGTACGTCGACGTCGACAAGAGCGAGCCCAACGCGCAGATGATCCTGGCGCGCGTGCACCTCCGTCGCGGGGAGCTCGGCGACGCGGCGGCGGCGGGCCGGCGGGCGGTCGCGCTAGACGATAAATTGCCGGCGGCGCGGCTCCTCCTCGGCGACGTGCTGGTCTTCCACGGCAAGGGGCGCGAGGGGCGCACGCAGTACGGCGCGCTCCTGGCGAGCGGCGACGGGCCGACGCACCACGAGGCGGCGATGCGCGAGGCGCGCAGCTGGATCTTCGACGGCAAGGTGGCCGAGGCCGAGCGCGCCCTCTACGCCGAGGCCGATCTCGCCGAGCGGGCCAAGCGCCCCGGCGACGAGGCGGAGGCGCTCGTCGAGGTGGCGCGGCTGCAGCTCGATCGCTCGGCGGTGGCCGAGGCGGGGCAGTCGCTGCGGCGTGCGCAGGAGGTGCTGGCGAACCCCGACAATGGGCCGGCGATCTCGGCGGAGGCGCGGCGGCGGCTCGGCGCCGAGGTGGGCCAGGTGCGCGCGATGATCCTCGCCGCCGTCGGAGAGCGGCAGCTGGCCGAGGTGCGCATGGGCGAGCTCCTGGCGCAGTGGAAGCTGCAGGGCGATCCGCAGGCCGAGCAGAAGGTGGCGGCGCTGCGCGGCTGGGTGGCGGCGCGCAACCACGACGACAAGAGCGCGCTGGCGCAGCTCGGCGGGGCGACGCGCCCGACGCTGCGGCTGGCGCTGGCGCTGGCGGCGCAGCGCGGCGGCGACGGGGCGCGGGCGCGCACGATCATGGAGGATCTGTCGAAGGCGACGGAGAACGAGCTCGAGGTGGCGCTCACGCGGCCGCGCGCGCTGGCCTGGCTGAAGGCGAACCGCGGGATCGCGGCGGCGCCGCCCGCAGCGACGGCACCGGCACCGACGCCCACGCCCTCTCCCGTCGCGACGCCGGCGCCGGCGAGCGAGGAGCGCACCGCCGCGGCGTCGGCGGCGGACGAGCCGAAGGAGGCCAAAGAGCCCAAGGAGCCGAAGGGCAAGGGCGGCAAGAAGCGCCGCGCCACCGCCGCGCCGTCGTCGGGCGGGCTGCCGCACAAGAAGGCCGACCCCTACAGCTCGTCGACCGCGCTCCCCGATCCGCTGTAGCCGTTCCCGTCTAGCGAGAATTCACAGCCCGAACACCCGCCGCGCGTTCTCCCCGAGGAACAGCCGCCTGGCCTCCTCGTCGAGCCCCAGCGCGTCGACCTGCGCCAGGCAGTCGCCCGGCTGCACCATCGGGAAGTTCGATCCGAACAGCACCTTCTTGCGCCCGTGCGCCTTCAGATAGTCGCGCAGCGACGGCGGATAGCGGCTGGGCTTGTAGGCCGAGGTGTCGATGTAGACGTTCGGGTACTTCGTCGCCAGCGAGATCATCTCGTCGGTCCACGGGTAGCCGATGTGCCCGCCGACGATGACCAGCTCGGGGAAGTCCAGCGCCACCTCGTCGAGGTAGGGGATCGGCCGCCCCGGCTCCGACGGACACATCGGCCCGGTGTGGCCGACCTGCAGGCAGAAGGGGATGCCGAGCTCGATGCACTCCGCGTAGAGCGGATAGTAGCGACGGTCGTTCGGCGGCAGGTTCCACAGCCACGGCAGGACGCGCAGCGCGCGCAGGCCGAGCTGCTTGACCGCGCGGCGGAGCTCGCGGACGCCCTCCATCGGGCGCGACAGATCGACGGAGGCCACGCCGACGAGGAGATCGGGGCGCGCGCGGACGCAGGCGGCGACCTCGTCGTTCGAGATCATCGCGCCCGCGGGCCCCCACCACGCCGTCATCAGCGCGCGGTCGACGCCCGCCGCCTCGAGCGCGCCGGCGGTGAGCTCGATCGGGATCGCGTCGGGGATCTGCGTCACCGTGCCCCAGCGACGGAGCGACTCGAACATCGGGTGGCGCAGGAAGGCGGGCGTGGGGTGCTGGATCCAGGCGTCGACGATCACGCGAGCCACTCCGCGGCCAGGGCGCGCAGCTCGGTGTCGTCGCGCTCGGCGACCACGCGCGCCACGCGGGCGGCCAGCGTCTCGTCGAAGAGCGAGGCCAGCTCGAGCCCGCGCCGCACCTCCCACTCGTCGCCGCGCGCCGCCACATCGAAGAGCGCCGCCTCGAGGCGCGGCGCGACGAACGTGCGCGGCAGCGCGAGGAGGCCCCAGCGCCCGAGGTCGATGTGCGCGACGTTCTGGTTCACGCAGGCGCGCGAGACGAAGTCGCCGACGAGCTGCTCGGCGAGCGCGGGCGCCTGTTCGGGCAGCGCGCCGAGGAGCTCGCGCAGCGCGTCCGCGCTCTCCGCCGTGAGGCCGTAGTCGGCGAGGAAGCGGCGCACGATCGGATGGTCGGGCGCGGGATCAGAGGGCGGCGGCACGCTCGCCACCGTCGAGGCGGTGGTCACCTCGGCCTGCGCGGCCGCGCCCGGCCGCCGCGCGCTCACCACGCGCGCGATGCCCGCCAGATCCGCCGTCGCGCGCGGCGCCTCCCATCCTGCTTGACGGAAAATCGCCGCCACGTCGTCGGCCTGCCCCGCGCCCACCTCGACGACGATCGCGCCGCCGGGGCGCGTGAGCGGCAGCGCCTCGCGCGCCAGCCGACGATAGACCGCCAGCCCGTCGGCGCCGCCGTCGAGCGCCAGGCGCGGCTCGCGCCGCACCTCCGGCGGCAGCGACGGCAGGTCGCCCGTCGGGATGTAGGGCGGGTTCGACACCACCAGATCGAAGGGCGCCTCGCGCGCGACCGGCGCCAGCAGATCGCCGTCGAGGATCGGCACCTCGAGGCCGAGCGCCGCTGCGTTGGCGCGCGCCACCGCCGCCGCGTCGGGCGAGAGGTCGGTCGCCATCACCCGCGCCTCGGGCCGCGCCGCCTTGAGCGCCAGCGCGATCGCGCCCGAGCCCACCCCGACGTCGACGACCACCGGCGGCGGCGCGCCCGCCGGCCGCGCGGCGAGCTCGGCGAGCGCCACGTCGACGGCGGTCTCGGTGTCGGGCCGCGGCACGAGGACGCGCGCGTCGACGGCCAGCGCCAGCGAGCGGAACTCGCGCTTGCCGACGAGGTAGGCCACCGGCTCGCCCGCGAGGCGACGGCGGATGAGCTCGCGGTACGAGGAGAGCTCCTCGGGAGCGAGCGGCTGCTCGAAATGGGTATACAAAAAGACGCGATCCTTGCCGATCACGTGCGCGAGCAGCACCTCGGCGTCGAGCCGCGCCGTCGCCAGGCCGCGCTCGGCGAAGCGCTGCTGCGTCCACGCAAGGACCTTCTGGATCGTCCAAAGCTGCTCGGCCATCGGGGGCGTCGCAGCATACAGGATCCCGGCGTCACCGCTACGCAGCGTCGGTGCTGTCGTGCGCCGGGGTCGGCGCCGGACGTCCGCCGCCGAGCTCGCTGGCGCGCGCGAGCGCCTGCCGCGCGCCCAGCTCGTCGCCGAGCCCGAGGCGCGCGACGCCGAGGCTGTGGTGGTAGGCGGACTCGAGCGGCGACGAGCGCACCGCGTGCTCGAAGGAGAGCGCCGCGCGCACGAAGTCGCGCCGTCGCAGCCAGGCCATCCCGCGCTCCCAGCGGCCGCGCGCCGACCAGGGCGCGACGCCGAGGCCGTGCTCGACGCGCGGGCGACATCCGGGGCAGAAGCGCACCGGCAGCGCGTCGAGCGTGTCGACGAAGGAGACGCTGCGCATGAGGCAGGCCTCGCCCTCGCAGTGCGGGACGCCGAAGGTGTGGCCGATCTCGTGGGCCAGCGTGCGCAGGACGCGCCGCGCGAGCAGCGACGGATCGACGGGACGGCCGTAGAAGCCCTCGCACAGACGCGCCGTCGAGTAGACCGCCATCCCGTCGGTGAGGTGGGCGTAGCCGAAGACGAAGGTGCGGCCGACGACGTAGAGATCGGCCTCGGTGACGCCGACCACACGGAGGCAGCGCTCGGGGAGCTGGCGATGGAGCAGCTCGAGGAGGAGGTCGGCGTCGTACTGGCCGCGCGTCGAGAGCGCCGACGACGGGAGCGGCTGCTCGGCGGTGATGATCGTCGGGGCGCGGAAGACGCGTCCGAGGACGCGGGCGGCGAGGCGTAGTTGCCGTCGGGCGACGGGGCCGAAGGGGACGACGGCGATCGGCGCGGCCGCGGTCCACCTGCGGCGCTGCGCCGACATCCGAGAGGCGCGATCGGCGAGGTCCATACCTCGTACCTAAGCGCGGCGCGCGAGGAGGAAGAGGTCGGTGAGGTTGGTGCGCGGGGGCTCGCGCCCGTCGGTGACGAGCGTCCTGCCCAGCGCAGCGAGGAGCGGGTGCGCGGCGCAGGTGGCGAGCGCGCCGTCGGGATCGAGGCCGCGCGCGCGCGCCTCGGCGATCAGCGAGGGATCGGTCACGGCGCCGGCCGCGGGGCTCTCCCCGTCGGAGCCGTCGGAGGCGAGCGCGACGACGACCGCGTCGAGGCCCGCGCGCGCGAGGGCGAGCGCGGCGGCGAGCGCCACGTGCTGCGCGCGACCGCCGGGCGGCGCCGACGGAGGGACGCGCACGGTCGGCTCTCCGACGGCGACGAGCACCTCGCCCGGCGCCAGCGTCGCGGCCGCCGCGGCGAGCTCGGCGGCGAGCGCCTCGGCGTCGCCGGTGACGAGCGCCCCGCGCGCGCGCGCGATGA
>Ga0272446_1000353_pt1 | contig 72557 bp, 59 predicted proteins | sample YNPCB0061_FD_194587 | JGI IMG/M metagenome (GOLD analysis project Ga0272446, IMG submission 194587) | Hot spring microbial mat communities from Yellowstone National Park, WY, United States - YNP-CB-006-1 | ecosystem: Environmental > Aquatic > Thermal springs > Hot (42-90C) > Sediment | place... | reverse complement strand
GGCCCGCGCACCCAGGCCCTGCACGATGCAGGCTAGGGGCCCGCGCACCCAGGCCCTGCACGATGCGGGCCAGTGGCCCGCGCTCCCAGGCCCTGCACGATGCGGGCCAGTGGCCCGCGCACCCAGGCCCTGCACGATGCAGGCCAGTGGCCCGCGCACCCAGGCCCTGCACGATGCAGGCCAGGGGCCCGCGCACCCAGGCCCTGCACGATGCAGGCTAGGGGCCCGCGCACCCAGGCCCTGCACGATGCGGGCCAGTGGCCCGCGCTCCCAGGCCCTGCACGATGCGGGCCAGTGGCCCGCGCACCCAGGCCCTGCACGATGCAGGCCAGTGGCCCGCGCTCCCAGGCCCTGCACGATGCGGGCCAGTGGCCCGCGCTCCCAGGCCCTGCACGATGCGGGCCAGTGGCCCGCGCTCCCAGGCCCTGCACGATGCGGGCCAGTGGCCCGCGCTCCCAGGCCCTGCACGATGCGGGCCAGTGGCCCGCGCTCCCAGGCCCTGCACGATGCGGGCCAGTGGCCCGCGCTCCCAGGCCCTGCACGATGCGGGCCAGTGGCCCGCGCACCCAGGCCCTGCACGATGCGGGTCAGTGGCCCGCGCTCCCAGGCCCTGCACGATGCAGGCTAGGGGCCCGCGTACTCAGGTGACTGTGTGGCCGGAGACGACCATCGCTCGTGTTTCTTCGCTACCATTGTGATACAATTGATGCAGATACATTATCCACTAGTGGTTCTGTCATGAACACAACTCGACCACTGCTCGTTTTATTGCTTGCTGGCGCCAGCTTTCTCGCCGCTCAGAGCACCGGTCAACGTCTCTTCTTTCATCTCAGCTACATCCTCGCCGCTCTACCGCTGGTTGCGCTAGCGTGGACCTGGCTGAATCTGTACGGACTGAGTATCGAGCGCGAACACAAAAGCCTACGCGCCAGCGTCGGGGAATACACACGCGAACGGTTGACTATTCGTAACCAATGGTGGTTACCCAAACTATGGATCGAAGTACAGGATGAGTCGGACTTGCCCAACCACGAACCCGGTTTTGTGGCGTATCTAGGTGCTCGCGAGACAACCCGCTGGACGACCCGCACACTCTGTACCCACCGTGGACGCTTTCGACTTGGGCCAACCCGCATTATCAGCAGTGATCCGTTTGGTCTCTTCCGCTTTTCCCGCCTGATCGCTGGCAGTGGCGAAATTATTGTCTACCCGCCAACCGACCTCGTGACCGGTTTTCGACTACCGGGCACCGAACTGGCCGGTGGATCGTCGAGTCTGGTACGAACATACACCACGACGCCCAATGTGGCGACCATCCGCGATTATCAACCCGGTGATAGCCTGAACCGCATCCACTGGCGCAGCACAGCGCGCCAGGGTCGGCTGATGGTCAAAGAATTTGATCTCGATCCGGCAGCGGACATCTATCTCATCCTTGATTGTAATGAGCGCACGGTCGTGCGTATGCCACCTGCTCGACCACCAACTGATGAACGACAGATCGCTCCATGGTGGCAACGTCAACCATCGCTGCGCCAGCGCCCCGCCCTCGACTCAACGGAAGAGCATGCCGTGTACGTGGCTGCTTCCCTCGCCCGCATGCTCCTTTCACAAAACCGGGTTGTTGGTTTACTGGCCTGGAGTGAACGGCTTGAAGTTATTCCTGCCGAGCGTGAAGAGCGGCAACTCTGGAAGATGCTTGAGCTGTTGGCCGTATTGCGTGCGTCTGGTCAACATTCATTGACCGAGTTGTTACTGGCCGAAGGCCAGCGTTTCAGCCGCGCTACAACCCTGGTCATTATCACATCAGATGTTGATCCGCGTTGGGTGACTGCGCTCCAGCAACACATCTATCGTGGTGCACGAGCGGTAATCGTCTTCATTGATCCGCTGAGTTATGGCGGCTGGAACGATCCAACTACACTTCTCCAACATTTAGTCGGGTTGGGTATCGATGTCTACCGTTTACAACGCGATCAAGTCCTTGACGAGGCGCTGCGCCATCCGCTGCAATCGCCAGCTTGAGAGAACACCCACCGTTGAACTCTCTGATAAGGGGAAGTAGCAAGAGAGATAACGTTTACCTAAACGAAAGACGGTACTAATCGTAATCAGGAGTATTGAGCTATTGCCTGCTGAAACTACGTAGTTGTACAATAGACTTGCTATACTATAGGTTGTAACGAAAAAGCACTTGTTGTTAAATGGAAGCACACGCTATGGCTCAACCACCTTTTGTCTTCAAGCGAGGCCCTGCTCAGCGTTCCTACTTCTTCACAGGTTTCATTGTTACCCTCATCCTCAGCCTCCTTTTCAGCGCAGTCATGTCGGTGTTTGCGGCAGGAACTCTCACCGTTCAGGTATATCTTGACAGTAATCGCAACGGCACCTTCGACAGTGGTGAAACTGGGATCGGCGGTATCTTGGTCTCGGTCTATTCTGCTGAAAGCGTGATCGTTGGTCTGAATACAACCGACAGCAGTGGGCAAGTGGTCTTTCCCTCATTACCCGACGGCAACTATCGCATTGAAATAAGTAACCTCGGCGCCCGTGTTGTCTCTGTACCAGGAAATGATAATCCTGGCCTCCTCTCATTTGTGACTATTTCGGGAGGCGCTGTCACCCAACGAATTGGCCTGCGTGAGCTTGACGGTGGTTCAGTGGATACCGGTGCTCCAGCCGGGACTCGTAGTGTCTCGGTGCGGGTCTGGGATGACAGTGATGCCGATGGAGTTCAGGATGCTGGCGAACCGTCATTCAGCGGACGCCCGGTACGCCTGGTTGATAGTCTGGGAAACACGGTCGCCGGACCGGTGAATACTGACGCGCTCGGGCGCGCAATCTTTAACAATGCCCCCACCGGTGCTGGCTACCGTGTACGCATACTGGCGGCTGACATCCCAACCGGTTACATTCTGACCCAATCCTTTGTCAACGATGGCGATCCAAACCCAACCATTCGCGACTCGAATGCAGTATTGGTCGGCGGGAATGTCGAAGCAACGCTGCCCAATACCGGACGCGGGGTCAACATTGACAGTGTTGATATTGGTTTCACCCGCGGGGCAGTAAGTGGCTTCATCTGGCGCGACAACAACCGCAACGGCCTCTGGGAAAGTGGTGAACCAAGATTGAATGGGATCACAGTTCAGTTAGTAGATACGAATACCTCTACAGTAATCAGTACCACTACCACGCGCCAGCGGATCGGATCGACCCAGCCTGAAGAGGGTGGTATTTTTGTCTTCCCCAGTTTGCCGCTGACGACAACCTACCAGGTTGTGATACCCAATAGCCAGTTTGCCAGCGGCGCCCCGCTCTTCGGCGCGGCGAATTCAACGAATGCTTCAGGTGGTGATGTGGGTTCACCAGATGGAATACCCGGTTCAAGTAATGTAACCGGGCCGGTTCTCACTGTAAATGCCACAACGAATGTTTTTTCCAATCAACGTTTTGGCTTCTACAAAGGGGTTGTTGGCGACTTCGTCTGGCTTGACGATGATAGTGATGGAAATCAAGACCCTGGTGAACTTGGGGTGAACGGTGTCATTGTCTTTGTTGATAGCAACAGTAATGGCATCCGAGACAGCGGCGAACTCTTTACCGTTACTATCAATAACCCAAACAATGGTCAACCTGGCTACTACCTGTTCGATGATTTACCCCTAGGCAGTAGCTATCGTATTGCCCTTGATCCGGACAACTTCAAACCCGGTGGCGCACTGGTCGGTCTGGGCAATTCGACCGGAACTGCGGCTACGAACGTCAACGGTGACCGCTATGTCTATCGTAACTCGAGCTCACTAAGTGCAGGTTCACCAGAAGATACTGGGGTCGACTTTGGTATGACACGAGCCAGTATCGGCAATCTGGTCTTTGAAGACGCAAATGGCAACGGTGTTTACGATACTGGTGAGCCGACCATTCAAGGTGTCACCGTTAGAGCATACCGTGCGAGTGATAACACATTGCTGGGTACGGCAACGAGTGGTGCAAGCGGAGCATACACTCTTCCTGGCCTGCCGGCTGAAGAAATCTACGTGACGTTCGATCTCTCAACTGCCGGTGCAGGTTATATTGGATTTGTCGGTAGTCTGCGTCCAACCGGTACTACCGTTGATCCAACTGAAGCAACGTACACCAACTACAGTGATTTGACAGCCAACGTCGGTGGTGATGTCTGGCGTACCGATACTTTCACACCAGTTCTGAATACACCTAACAACGGTATTGATGCTGGATTCTACCGACCGGTGCGTATCGTTGTGCGGGTCTTCGGCGAGACGGTGACGATCAACAATACACGAGATGGTGGCGAACCCGGAATTAGTGGCGTCACCGTTCAGGTCACAGGCACTGAATCCCAGACTCTAACGACGAATGTTGGTGGAGAAGCCATCTTTAATCTGCGCCCCGGTTCATACACAGTGACGGTGACGACACCTGCAGGGTATCAGCGTTCGCCTGGCAATAGTGGTAGTCTGAGCTTCACTAATCTGGCCAGCCAGGCGGTACAAAATGCCGAATTTGGCTACTACCGACCAGGAAGCATTAGCGGTATCGCCTTCTTCGATGCGAATGGTGATGGTCTGGCCAACAGTGGTGAACCACGAATGCGTAACGTGACGGTTGAGTTGATCGACTCTTCAAACACTGTCGTTGACACCAGAACCACAAATACCAGTGGTGCCTATACCTTCACCGGTATTCTACCTAGTAACTATACAGTACGGTTTACGAATCCCGATACGACGAATTATGAATTTATCACCGGCGGTGATAGCGATGTTACGACCGCAGGGAATGTAGCTACCAGTAGCACAGGCACCTTAACGGTACCTTACAACGGTTCACTTACCAACATTGATGCCGGCTTCCGCGGTCGGACAACGGTCAGTGGTCGAATTTTTGAGGATAACAATGCCGACAATCTGCAAGATGCAGGTGATACTAACTTGAGCGGTGCAACCGTTACTCTAACGGTCACTGCTAATCTGACGAACCTGGTAGCGACCTACCAGGCCACTATAAGTACGCCAGCACCTAATTATGCCTTCAACAACCTGCCCGGTGGCAACGGTGTAACCTATACTGTCAGCTTTGCACCACCTTCTACAGCTTATATCGCCAGTGATGCAAATGTGGGCAGCGATGATACTATCGATAGTGATGGCCCGATCGTCACAATCACTAATCCGACTGCTGGTGGAACGATTACTAATGTTGATCAGGGTTACTTCCGGAACGTCACCATTACAGCCCGTGTTTTCCGAGAACTCTCAGCCGGGCGTAACAATCAGTGGGATAGCGGTGAAAATGGGATTGTCGGTGTCCGTGTGTTCCTGGAACAAGGTGGAACACCCGTGCTTACTGGAACAACGACGACTGGTGGCCTGGTCACTTTCACTGCTCGTCCCGGCTCCTACTTCCTCAATGTTGACGAAAGCTCAACCCCGCTCAGTGGTTTGTTGCCTTCTTCGGGGTCAACCGCCGCAATTCCGGTAGTCGGCTCACCTCTCACCAGTGGGGGCAGTTCACTGACGCAAACCAGCCCGCCCGGAACAACCAATGTGTTTGGCTTCTACACTTTTGGAACGGTTAGCGGACGAGTCTTCTTCGATGGCAAGAATGCACCGGCTGATAATGCAGCTAGTGGCGAGCCGGGAATTAGTGGGGTCACGGTGCGCTTGCTGAACACGTCAGACGTGCAAGTCGGTTCAGACACAACTGATGCCAACGGTAATTTCACCATTAGCAACGTCGAAGGTGGAAGTTACCGACTGGAGTTTGTTAACCCCAGTGCGGCTAATTTCAGCTTTGTGGCCGCTAACACGGGTGATAACAACGTTGCCAGCATTGTGAGCAATAATGGTCGAACTGATCTATTTATTGTTACCGACGGCCAAACAACGAGCCGGTCGGCCGCGCTGATTGGGAATAGCACAGTCAACGGGATTACCTTCGTTGACCAGGCGTATGACGGCCAGCGCACCGGCGATCCGGCGCTCGCCAACGTAACCGTCACGCTGACGGCGACGGTCGCGCTGCCTAATCTGAATACCACCATCACGCGCAGCGCCACCACCGACAGCAGCGGCAATTACAGCTTTGGCGGGCTACCCGGTGGAACGGGGGCGGTCACCTTCACGCTGAGCTTCACCCCACCGCCGGCCACCCCACCGTACCAGGTGACCCAGGCTGATGTGGGAGCGGATGCAACCGATAGCGACGGCGCCGCCGACCTGACCAATCAGCCGCTCGGCGTGGGAGCGACCGCCAGCCGCGACCAGGGCTATTACCAGAACGTGACCGTGCAGGCACGGGTGTTCCACGAGACGGTGACGATTAACAATACCTTTGAGACCGGTGAAGCCGGTCTGCGGGCGGTTACCGTAAACGTGAGTGGGCCGGTATCAAGTTCACAGGCAACCGACCTCTCAGGTCTGGTGACCTTTACCGGCCCGCCCGGCGTCTATACCTTTACCATCCCCACTGACCCAAGCAGTTATGTCCGTTCGCCGGGCAACACTGGTACGGCATCCACAGCGCTGGTGCTCAGCGGTGCAACCGCACCAGCCGTGCCGTTTGGATACTATCGCCCGGCACAGATCAATGGTACCGTCTGGTTTGACACCAACAGCAACGGCATCGTTGATAGCGGTGAGCCGGGGATGGAGAATGTTTCGGTGCGCCTCGTTGGGAATAATAGCGGCGCCGGTACTCCGGTGACGACCAACAGTAGTGGCGCATTCACTATCACCGGTATTGAGCCGACTGGACTGACCAACAGCAGTTATCAGCTCTGTTTCACCGCACCAACAGACTTTGTCTTCACTTCTAAGGGTGATACGCTGACGACCGATAACAACAGCGATGCTAACCCCAGCGGTTGCACCGATAGCTTTACCATTGCTTCAGGAATGAATATCGGTTACATTGATGCCGGTCTGCGTGGCGCCCTTTCGATCGGTGATCTCGTTTGGGAAGACACCAATGGCAACGGTATTCAAGATAGCGGCGAACAGGCGCTAGAGAACGTGACGATCACGATCCAGGTGCAAACCAATGATGGCGTGATCAACAGTAGTAACCCATCGTTCACGTTCACAACAACCTCAACCAGTGCCAGTGGTCTATCACCAAACTATTCAATTGGCAATATTCCGCCCGGTAGCACTGTTACCATTCAGGCAGTCAGCCGCTTCGGGTACCTCTTAACCACGGCCAATCAGGGTGGTAACCCGGCAACTGATAGTAACGCCGTTGGTTCATCATTAACGCTTACAACCAATGACACAACGATTGATTTCGGGTTGTACCGGACGACGGCAATCGGGAATCTAGTCTGGTTCGACGTGAACGGGAATGGAGTGCGTGATACCGGTGAGCCTGGTATTCCGAATGTGACCATCACGCTCCGCGATGCGGGCGGGAATGCAATCACCTCAACGCAAACGCTGGCCGATGGTAGCTATGCCTTTAGCGACCTGGCCCCAGGTAGCTACTCGTTGCGTCTGACCATACCTGCCGGTTACACAACCACTAATAACGGCAGCGGCTCGACCAGTGTTGATAATGACAACGACTTCCGTACCGATGGAACAACTGTCAACTTTACCGTTGCCAGTGGTCAGGCCCTCGGTGGTGTTGATGCCGGACTACGCGGGACTGGGAGCGTGAGCGGTATCGCATGGTTTGACACTAATGAAAATAACGTTCGCGATCCTGGAGAAACGGATCGCGTGAGCGGGGTTCGCGTGACGGTGACCTTCACACCAGCCTTGTTACCAGCTTTCCCGCAGACAATTCAGGTCGCGACTGATACGAATGGCGCTTACAATGTAACCAATCTGCCACCCGGTGAGGTTACTGTGACCTTTACCAACCTGGCTGGTTACCTACCGGCGCAGCCAAATGTCGGCGGCGATGACACCATCGACAGTGATGGCCCGGTAACATCCTTTACATTGGGGGCCGAACAGAATGCGGTTGTAGACATGGGTTATTACCGGCGAGTCCTGGTCTATCTCCCGTTGACGATGGTACAAGTACCGCCAGACTTGATCGTGAGCATCCAGGCTACACCAGCCAACCCGAACCTCAACACACCGGTTACCTATCAGATCACTGTCACCAACGTCGGTCGCGAACCGGCCAGCAAGTTCTGGGTTGACCTCTATGTCAATCCGCGACGCCCACCAGAGGTCAACGAGCGCTGGAATGATCTGTCACGGCAAGGATTGGCCTGGTTCTTCGATGGCACGCTCCAGCCTGGCGAAAGTGTGACGTTGAACAGTCGGCCACGGAGTTCGACCAACCCATTCGGCTACGATCCAGCCACCAGTTCGCCAACCTGGAACGGGCGGCTGCCTCCGGGACGCAATACTATCTATGTATACGTAGATAGCTGGAACCGTGACGAGTCTGGTAACGTGCGTTCGCCATTTGGCGCTGTAGAAGAAGTCAACGAGACCAATAATCGGGCCGAAATAACCATCGTTGTTTCAGAGTAGCGCTGCAATAGTGGAAAAACCTGCAATGTAACTTGGTGCAGGTTTTTCCACCTGGACAAGTAAAGGAATTCGCGATATTGTTGTCATACAAGACGTGGCGATGACTGCCTGCGCCAGCCACACCGACAATACTATGAATGGGTAAGGAGTTGCTTATGCAACGACGAATGATCAGCTACAGCATGATGATCAGCGGCCTGATCGCAATGGTGATAGGATTTACCCTCCTGCCGCTGCCTGCTCAATCAACCGCAGCTCCAGCGCTGCAACCGTCGCCACGCCCGACATTGCCGCCACCAGTTCTTGTTCCGGCAACACCAACACCGCTGCCGATGGGTCGGGTAACCGGAACAATTATTGATCTGCGTACCAATGCCCCAGCAGCCGGTATTGCTGTTCAGATTGGTGAGGCGTTAGTTTACAGTGATGGCAATGGTAATTATGACCGCTGGGTAGAATCGGGGTATTATCGGCTTGCTCTTAACTTGAACCCAGACCAGGGTTCGCCCGCTCAGCCGCCATTGGAGATTGCAGTCGGGCCTGGCGATACGGTTGTAGCACACCTTTTTTTCACCAGTCCGGCACCAAATACGGCAGTTTTGCCCGACCTGACAATCGAAGCACCGACCGCAGAACCGGCACCACAACCAGTCGTTGTTCCGGCTTTGCCTGAGCCTGTGCCTGAAACGATGCCACCAAAGTTACCGTACACCGGTATCGCTACAGATGCTGATACTGTACCGGCAACGGCTATCGATCAGCAGCCGACACGGCTGCCGCGCACCGCAGCAACCGCACCGTTCAATGCCCAGTTCTGGTTTATCCTTGGCATTATCTTGCTAGCAGGTGGCCTGGGCCTACATTTCTGGCCAGCACGCCGATCATCACAGCCGGTATCTACTAACGACCGTCTCTTATCAACACTACTGATTACACCTCCGTCTGAGTCTCGTGAAGAGCTGTTGCGTAAACTCCTAACCGATCCAGGAGAGTATTAAATGGTTACAGGCACTTCCGATACGAACAAGTGCACTACAGGGGCAGGTTCTTAACCTGCCCCAACCCGTTTGATCGGCATCACAATCAGCGACGGGAGCAAGTTTGGAACCCGCCCCGCCTCCCTAACTGGTGCAGCGTATCCTTATTGTTGATGATGATCCGGGGATTGTGGCCGCAATCATGCCCTCCCTGAAAGCGCAAGGGTATGACATCGCGGTCGCACACGATGGTGATCATGCACTTTCCCTATTTACTCAGCTTGCACCCGATCTCGTATTGCTTGATCTCGTTATGCCATCGCTGCATGGCATAGCCGTTTGTCAGCGAATCCGTCAGCAAAGCTCAACCCCGATCATTGTTGTCAGTGTGAAAGGTGCTGAAGCCGACATCGTGACTGCTCTCGATAACGGCGCTGACGATTATCTGGTAAAACCATTTCGATTGCGTGAGCTACTTGCACGGATTCGGGCTGTTTTGCGTCGTGGACGGAGTGAGCAGACCGTGATTCAATGTGCTGATTTGGTGATTGATACAAGCCGTCGCCTGGTACAACGGCAGGGGCAAATAGTTAGCTTAACGCCAATTGAATATGCAGTGTTGGCCGAATTAGTGACTCACCGCAATGGTGTAGTTACAGCACGCCAGATCGTACAACGGGTGTGGGGTCCTCAGTATATCGACTCAACTGACTATGTCAAAGGCGTCATTCGACGTTTACGAGTCAAATTAGAGCCAGATCCCTCGCACCCGCGTTATATCCTTACCGAACCACATGTTGGATACCGGTTTAATCACGGTGAGTAGCGTATCGACCTTCACCACTGTCGCGGCAACCTTCTTCTCCCACAGAGCCGGTTGGGAAACCTGCCCTTGCTGTTGCTCCTAACACCTTGGCTCTCACTCCTTCCCACTCACTCGCTCAACAACATATGCAACGCCGAGTGATCCAGTTCACCTAGGCCGCGTTCGACCAGGATTTCGTAGCGGGCAATGGTATCGGTCAGATGCGGCAACTCAATTCCTGCAGCTTGCGCCATCGCTGCTGCTAACCGCAAATCTTTGAGCTGTGTCGTGACCTTGCCGCCCGGAACATAGCGCCGCTCCGCCATCCGTGCGCCGTGAATTTGCAGTATCTTCGAATCGGCAAAACCGCCAGCTAACGCTGTGCGCAAGAGTGCCGGATCGACTCCGTAGGCTTCGGCCAGTACGATCGCTTCGGCGACGGCTTGAATGGTTAGTCCGACGATCAGTTGATTAATCACTTTCGCAGTATGACCGGCACCCGGTGGGCCAACGTGGGTTGGTCGCCCCAATGCCCGCAATATCGGCTGCGCACGACTAACATCCTCAGTCATGCCGCCGACCATAATTGCCAACGTTCCTGCTGCTGCCCCTTCGGGCCCACCTGATACTGGCGCATCGACCCAGCCAACACCTCGTTCGGCCAGCCTTGCTGCGTGCGCTTTGGAGTGCAGCGGATCAGAGCTACCCATATCGATGACCAGTTGTCCTGGCTGTAACAATGGATCGAGGCGGCGCAACATCTCGTCAACCGCAGCCGAGTCACTCAACATCAGAATCAGTGTCTCGGCCTGCGCCGCTTCGGCGAGGGTGGTGGCCAGTGGGATACCTTCGGTCAACGATGGGTCAAGTGGTGAACGATTCCAGCCGATGATGTTAAATCCGGCAGCCAATAATGTGCGCGCCATTGGCCGCCCCATTAACCCTAACCCAAACAGTGCGATCGTCATTGGCTTATCCCCGCAGAGAGTGTCTGAACATTCCTGTCCTGACAGATGTACTGCCAAGCCCCTTTCAATGAAACTCCGACATGCCGCCGTCAGCAGGATGGTTCTGTTCGCCGATCATAGCTGTCGCCGGAGCAGAGATGACCCGGCTGCGTCACAACGACACGGGGCGTTAACCCGCCATCCCCGGAAACGGGGGCATACCTTCAGAAACGCGCCCGGTCATCGTGCGCTCCATAAAGCGGCGTAGACGGACGGTCGGATGGTTGGTTTCGTAATCAACATCATCCCAGCGCACAACAGTACCTGCCGGGATCGGGCGTAAGGTGCGGGTATTGTGGGCCAACCCGATCGGCAATGCTCCCATAGCCACCGAATCGGCTGCTGGCATGAGCTTCCCGTAAACGGTATACCCACCTTCACCGTCAAGAACCTCACCTTCAGCAAGATCGCGTTTGGCGACTGCCACCACATCACCCAAGAATGCGCGCGGATAACCGGTTGGTTCCTGGCGTAAACCTACTCGTAACACCGAAATCGGCAATTCGAGTCCGATCAGGTGGGAAGGCCGATACAGCGAACTATAAACTCCACTGGCATCGGTGACCAGGCCGTATTCGGCAAAACAACGTCGCACATAGTCGTCGGGAGCCGCGAAGACTACGTAGACGCCCCACCGTAGATCGCGAAATACCGGACGGCCATCACGCTCGAGCGATGAAACAACCTCAACGGTACCAGCATGCGTTAGCTGCCCACCGGCCGTTTGGGGTCGTAACACATGAGGGAGATCGTCAACTCCGCAGGGAGGAAATGCCAGCCCATGAGGTTGTGGGCGCAGCAGGCAGGCATTGGCAACTGCTGCCATCTCGATAGCCGATTTGGTTCCGTCGAGAAAGGAATTGAACATTTGTGGATTCATGCCACCCGCCGCTGCCTGCTCGGCGCTCAGGCCGTAATACTGCCAGACGGTATCCGGCGTGCTCTGATGATAATGCGGTAAGTACCGGGTACCCTTACCGGCACAAATAACCTCGAAGCCACAAGCCCGCGCCCATTCTACCTGCTCGGCGATCAGGGCTGGTTGATCACCATACGCCAGCGAGTAGATGACACCCGCCTCAGCGGCACGGCGAGCGAGCAGGGGGCCGAGCAGGGCATCGGCCTCGACGTTGACCATGACCACGTGACGGTGATGCTCGATTGCCAGCAGACAATGCGCAACCCCGGCGGCAGGAGAACCGGTTGCCTCAACAATAACTTCGAGGCCATCGGCAGCAATGAGAGCCGCAGCATCATCACCAACGTAAGTTGTACCCTGCTGTAAGGCGTCGGCCAGTGAGGTAGCGGCATATTGACCGGCAGGCCAACCAGCGCGCTCTAATGCAATCCGTGCTCGTTCAGGAGACAGATCGGCTACACCGAGAACATGGAGACCACTTACCCGACGCGCCTGCGCCAGAAACATTGTCCCAAATTTCCCGGCGCCGATCAATCCTACCCGTAAGGGTCGCCCTTCAGCAACCCGACGGGCCAGGAGCGAGAGCAGGTCATTCATACATTTCCCCTTCTATTAATCAACGGCAAGGCGATCAGATCGCGAAAAATCATCGGTGATCCATATTGTAATCGATCAGATTGTGGTACACTGCCAATATGCAGGATCAATTGGTAAAACAACTTCGTTCCCTCAAAACCCAACGCTGGCGGCAGCACGCAATCGAGGAGTTGGTGCGGTCTGTCAGTGTTGGGTTGTTGATTGCCTGTATCGGTGCGCTCTTGCCGATCGTTGGTCTCGGTTCATTCCCACGCTATGGAGCAGGCTGGATTATTGCCGGTAGTGTGCTTGTAGGTAGCTTGCGGGCCATGATGTTCCAGTTGTCATTAGCGACGGTGGCACGCCGCCTTGATCGCCGCTTTGGCCTGCACGAACAGGTGAGCACTGCGTTGGAACTACGAGGCAATCAAGTCGGGATCGCGGCCCGGTTGCAGGCACAGGTTCAAGAGAGTTTGGATCGCGTGCAAAATTATGTCAATCGAACCAGGACACCACTCTGGTCAGAAGCACTCACCCCGGTCTCACTCTTCTTCATTCTTATCGGTCTACTTGTGCTGGCAACACCACCAATACCTCCGGCTAGCACTGCCGAACCATTGCCCGATCTAATAAGGCCCGACCCGGTAGCGATGCCATCCGATCAGCAACCAACCAGCCCGGTTTCGGTTCCGGCAGCGAGCAGCGATCCGGGCACACTCTCTGCGCTGGCCGATGCGTTACGTGATCAGGGCATGACCCGACAGATTGCTGAGGCCCTCGATCAGGGAAATGTGGCTGGTGCTGCTGATGCCCTCCGTGGACTGGCCGACCAGATGGGTGAGGTCTCACCGGCTACCCGTGAAGCGTTAGCCGATGCCCTCCGTGAAGCAGCCCGCACGATTCAGCGTAGCCGCCCTGATCTGGCCGATCAGATGCGGGCGACCGCCGATGCGCTGCAATTTGGTGATTCTGTTGCCGGTGCTGCCGGTCTTGAGGCGCTGGCAGATGCCCTCGAAAGGCAACCTGGTTCATCTGAATCTGTTGCAAGTGGCAGTGGTGGTGCGGGGAACGCGCCGGGGAGCCAGCGCCGCGAGCAACCATTTCGCCCAAGTGGGGTTGAGGGTACACCACTGGAGTTAACAACCGACGGTCAAGGTCAGCTTCCAACCACCGGTACCCCTGGCGAACAGACCACTAACGCTCAGACAGGAACCCTGATCATTCGCTCAGGAGGATTTGGGAACGGTGGACCGGTGCAAGCTACCGATGATCCACTTCAGATACCCACGGATGTCCGCGATGTGGTTCGCAACTATTTTTCGCCGTAAATCGAGTACACCGCCGCCATTGTTCGACGAAGCATTTCTGCGTCGGCTAGAGCGACTAAGCCTGCAAGCGCAACGTACTTTGCGCGGCACACCGATTGTCGGGCGTTATCCTGGTCGGCAACCAATGCCGGCAACGATTTTTAGCGATCATCGTCCGTATGTTCCCGGTGATGATCTGCGTTATCTCGACTGGAATGTCTACGCCCGGCAAGAGCAGCTTTTGGTACGTCTAGGCGAAACCGAACAAGACGTGGCAGTCAGTGTGATTCTCGACACGTCGCGAAGCATGGCGATGGGTGAACCGGATCGATTGCGGCTGGCAATCCAGCTTAGCGGAGCAATCGGTTATCTGGCACTGGCCCACGGTGATCGGGTGAGTGTACTGGCCGGTGATCGGCCATCTCCCGTTTTTGGTCCGGCGCGTGGCAAGATGCAGGCGGTTGAACTGTTCACTGCATTGCGTGAAGTAACACCGACACTACGCACCGATTTGGTACAGGCAGCCTACCAGATAGCCCAGCGCAGCTCGCGGGGTGGCCTGGTGTTGTTCCTTTCCGATCTGCTCACAGCGATGCCGATGGAACGACTCGCCCAGATTCTACCGGCGCCGCGTTGGCAGGTGATGGTGTTACATCTCCTGAGTAGAACAGAGACAGCGCCGAACCTGCAAGGACCGCTAGAACTGGTTGATAGCGAAACCGGCGAACGGATGGCGGTCGATCTTGATGCTGAGACGCTGGCCGCCTATCGCACCGCAGTTCAGAACTGGCGGTCGGCAATTGCCCGTCAATGTGCTACCTATGGCATAAGGTACGCCGCTATCATGACCGATTGGGTTCTCGAACGCCAGATTATTCCGTTTCTGCGGGTACGCCGTTTTCTAACCTGACCCGCATCAGCTCAGGATCGGTATGACACTGCTCGTTCCTTTAGCTCTGCTATCGCTCCTCACGCTGCCGATCATCGTTATCTTACACATGACTCAGTTGCGTCGGCGGCGCGTTGAGGTACCATCTCTGCTTCTCTGGCGGCAGATTCCGTTGCAGACTACTGCACGCCGCCGTCGGCGCCTCCGCCTGACGTTGCTCTTATTCCTGCACTTGCTGGTTGCTTTACTGATCGGTGTTGCCCTAGCTCAGCCTGAGATCACCTTGCCATGGACAAGTGCACGCACGTGGGCAATTATCATAGATACGTCAACCAGTATGGCGCTGGTGGAAGGTGGCAGCAGCCGTCTCGAACGCGCCCGCCAGCGGGCAGCCGTTTTGATCAGAGAGATGCGTGGTGCTGATCAGGTAGTGTTGATCGGCGCCGGCCCAAGACCACGGTTGATCGACCGTGGTCATGTTGCCGATAGTGCGCGGCTGTTAGGGGCACTCAATACTCTCGATATTGAGGGAAGCGGGAGTGATCTGGTTGGCGCATTCACCATCGCCGAAACGTTGCTTTTCGACCAACCAGGAGCCGAAATATTTGTACTTACCGACGGGGCACTACCTCCGCCCAATGTCAGCAACATCCGCTTTCCTGTACACATTGAAGTGATCGGCACTGAACAACCGAATCGGGCAGTAGCGACACTGGCTGCCCGAACAGATGAGGCTCAGGCCGTTCATATCTATGCCCGGCTCGTCAACGCCGGTAATCGCCTATTCAGGGGGCCAGTGCAGCTCTGGCTTGACGATCAACTGCAATTGACCGAGCAGGTCAGTATGCAACCGGGTGCTGTGCTCGAACTAAGCTGGACTCTTCCGGGGCCAGCGCAGCAGGTGCGGTTAGCGTTCGATGGCGCTGATGGCTTACCGCTCGACGATACTGCGACTGTTATAGTGAATAACCGGCGCCCCATTCGGGTACTCTTGGTCGCCGACGATTCACCGGCGCTGGTACGGGCGTTGCAGGCCATGCCAGACGTTGTCGTAACAGCCGTGACACCAGCCGCCTACGTTGCCGAGCAATCGACTACTGCCGATGTCACCATCTTGGTAAAGACATTGCCGGCACGCTGGCCGACAGGTGGTGTGCTCGTCATCAACCCGCCCGCCGGATCACTGCTCGATGTACGAGGAACAACAACCGCTATTCCTTCGATTACACTCACACCTGCCGGAGAAACGCTCTTGCGCGACGTTAACCTGAGCGGCATTGACTGGGGAGCAATTACCGTTATTGAACCTCCAGATTGGTTAACACCGCTGGCGTTCAGTGGTGATCACCCGCTTATCCTGCGTGGTCGGGTTGAACGTAGTGAGGTGGCCGTTTGGAATGTTGATCTCACCGATCATCCCCTGACCCGACGGCTGGCGTTTCCGTTACTGGTAGCGCGTACTATTCGTAGTCTGGCGCCACCGCCACTGCCGGCTGCGGTCATAACAGGGGAAACCCTACTCTATCAGGCCGATCTGCGGACAACCCAATTAGAGATCACTGCTCCTGATGGTAAACGTGATGTATTCGATGTTCAACCGGCTCTTCCGGTTGCTATCACCTTGACCCAAACCGGTCTCTTCCGCATCCGTGAATGGGCTGACGATCAGGCTATCCACGAGGCGCACCTCCCCGTCAACGCCGGCACGCTTGCCGAAGCTGACCCGACGCCACGGATGTCAAACACAACGATCAGCCCTGCCGTCACACTCACCCAGACCAAACCGATAGCAACACCGCAACCATTGTGGTCATGGTTAATCATGATGGCAATTATCATCTTGGTTGTGGAATGGCTCTACATTCAGCGCCGATCTGTCCAGGAGGTACGATGATCTGGCAAGCACCACATATGTTCTGGCTCCTGTTGACGCTCCCAGCGCTGGTCTTAATCTGGCGACGTACCAGAAGTCGATTACCCTGGTCGGTGGTAGGGCTACGGCTCGTCATCGTTACCTTCTTGATCGGCGCGTTGGCCGATCCGGTACTACCGAAGGCCGGCAAACCGGGTAATAGCCCGCTGATTGTGCTGTACGATCAATCAGACAGTCTGACTGCTGCCGGTCGCGCTGCGATTCGAGCTGAAGCAGAAGCAATTGCCACTGCGGCCGGCCCAGAAACGCGCTTGCTGGCATTTGGGGCGACAGTCGTGGCAGGTCGCGACCGACTACCAGATGGCGCAGGGAGTGATTTGGCAGCAGCGATCACGACTGCTCAACAACTGTTGCCCGGCGGGGGGAGAGTGATCGTGATCAGTGACGGTCAGGCGACCGGTGGCAATGCTCTGGTTGCGGCACAGCAGGCAGCACAAGCCGGTATCCAAATTGACGTGCGTTTCTTTGCTCCACCAGCAATACCAGAAGTTGCGGTGACCCGCATCGATGCCCCTACCCTCTTGCGGAGTGGCGAAACGTTCGACATCGTGATTTCTACCTTTTATCAACCAACAGATAACGCCGATCCGCTATCTGCTCGCCTGAACGTATGGGCAGAGGGTGAATTGCTCACCGCAGAGTCGGTCTTCATCCCACCTGGACAGTACCAGTTTGTCACAACGCACAGCGCAACCAAACCGGGAATCCTCAGTCTGCGTGCCGAAATTATTCCTACTGGGAATGATACCTTTGCCGCGAACAACAGCGCTGCCATGACCGCACTGGTCATACCACCACCACGCATCTTGTTGGTGGAAGGTAGCCGTGAGAGCGGCGCGATACTGGGTGCTACTCTGCGCCAGGCCGGCACAGAAGTTGAACGTATCCCGGCGAGTGCATTTCCCACCAACCTCGAACTCTTGCGTAGGTTTGAAGGGGTCGTCATGATTGACGTAGCGGCCCATCAACTGACGCTCGATCAGATGATGGCGATCCGCGAAGCGGTGCGCAGTGAAGGGAAAGGGCTGACCGTTCTCGGTGGGAGACAATCGTTTACACTAGGCGGGTATGCAGACACACCACTAGCTGATGTTCTACCGCTGCTGATGACACCGCCACCACGTCCGCAACGTGCACCGGTATCTCTCTTGCTGATCATCGATCGCTCGGCCAGCATGAGCGCCTCGTTCGGGGTGACAAAGTTCGATATGGCGAAAGAGGCAGCAATGCTTGCCCTTACCGCTTTACAATCAGAGGATCGGGTTGGTGTATTAGCGTTTGATACTGATACGATCTGGACGATCCCTTTTCAGGAGGTCGGTGAAGGGGCACGGCTGGCCGAGTTGCAAAGCCAGATCGCTCTGATGCCACTTGGTGGTGGAACTAATATCGAACGAGCACTGGCTGTTGGCTTACCGGCGCTGGCAAACGAACCGTATCGTACCCGACATGCAGTGCTGTTGACCGACGGACGCAGTTACAGTAATAATTATCCGCGTTACCAACAATTGATTGAAACGGCTCGTGCGGCCCAGATAACCCTTTCGACGATAGCTATCGGTACCGACGCCGACACGGAATTACTAGATCAGTTGGCTCAATGGGGAAATGGACGGTACTACTTCGTGGCAGATGCCATCGATCTGCCACGGCTCACGTTGCAGGAGAGTGAGATTGTGGCGGCCGAGCCAACGGTTGAGCAACCGGTGCCGGTACTGGTGAATCAAGCGCACCCACTGATACGGAACTTCGATCCCCGTGAACTGCCACTGCTCGACGGATACGTTGCTTTGCAACCACGCAACGAGGCTACTGTTGTCCTCAAAAGCCCGACAGGAGACCCGCTATTAGCCGTCTGGCAATACGGTTTAGGCCGGAGTGTCGCCTGGACAGCCAGCGCTGCCGAGCCCTGGGCTAACGCCTGGCCAGGCTGGCAGGGATACGATCAGTTCTGGGCGCAAGTTGTACGTTATACCATACCAACACCTGACAGTGGGCCACTTCAGGTACGACTGGAACCGACAACAAATGGGACTCGCCTGGTGGTTGAGGCACAAACAGCGGGCGGCGACCCTATCGATTTAGCCCAGGTTAACGCCCGCATCACCCTACCTGATGGCAGTGAGCAGAGCTTCCGTCTGGAGCAGATGGGGCCGGGATACTATACCCGCGACCTAACATTTACCAGCAGCGGCCCGTATGAGATCACGGTTGCGCTGTTTAGCGGGCAACAAACCCTGCAGCGCAGTATTGGCTATGTTCAACCCCCACCGGCGGAGTACGCTATACACACGTCGAACACAGGCGAAGCACTCTTACGCCAGATCGCTGTCGTTACCGGCGGCAACCTGGAGTTTGATCTCACTACCTCGTTAACATCATCCCCGCAACCGACATCAACGGTCTTGTGGCCGTTGTTGGCCGGGCTGGCCCTTGTGTTCTGGCTGGTCGAGATTGCATTGCGGAGGAATCGAGGCTTAAGGTGATGGATTTGAGACTACAATCATCCGCGGTTAAATCGAGTTTACTATGATAGATGATATTGACGCAATCATCACAACGGCAATTCGTGCACGCATCTTTCCAGGAGCAGTGATCGTCGTAACCCAGAACAATCGATTGCTGCACGCTGCGGCATACGGTACAACAATGTACGATGATCCGGGAACGAGCACAGTCACGCTCGACACCATCTACGACCTGGCCTCACTAACTAAAGTCTTCACCGCAACTGCCGCCTTGCGACTTCACGACGCCGGTCTATTACCTCTTGATCGACCAGTTCAACACTGGTTACCAAACCTGCACGCTGCTGATATTACCATTCGACACTTGCTCAGTCACCGTAGCGGGCTGGCAGTACAACTGGCACCGCTGGCGCGTAGTGGAACAGCAACGATCAGAGAGGTGGTATACGCAACTCCACCCACCCATCCTCCTGGTAATGTCACCAGATATGCGAACGTCAACACACTCCTCCTGGGTGACGTGATCGCAGCCGTGTACGGAGGTTCGCTGGTTGATGCGCTCAGCGAACTGGTTTGCCAACCACTCGGCATACGGACAACCCGCTTCTGTCCACCGGTAGAATGGCGAGCACGCATTGCTCCTACCGAATGGGATGAGGAGTGGCGTGGTGGGCTGGTACACGGTATCGTTCACGACGAGAGTGCCTATGCCTTAGGGGGTGTTGCCGGTCACGCCGGTCTCTTCGGTAGCGCAAGTGATGTGCTGCGACTGGTGCAACTCTTCTTGCAAGAGGGATGGTGGGATGGACAGCAACTGCTGAAACCGGCAACTGTCCGCATAGCGCTTCAGCCACGACCAGAGCCGGATACACATCCCGCGCATCCGGCAAGCGGTCTGGGCTGGATGTTGAACCGACCGTATATGGGTGCGGCAAAGGCTGAAGGGTTTGGGCACAGTGGATTTACCGGCCCGATCATCATCGGCGTTCCGTCACAGGGCCTGGCAATCGTACTGCTCTGCAATCGAACATACCCCAAACGTACACCACCACCATACCGTCATCACGAGGTTTCGGCGGCAGTCGTGGATAGTGTATTACAGAGCATCGGGAATGAAGTGTAAGGTTTTTCAATGTGTCCGGATTCCCCTTAGCTGGGAGTGCGGTCCTCCGGCTTCTACGCAGAATGAGCGCTCCCAGCCCCATTTGTGGAGGACGAAGGGTGGAACTTGCACCGACCGCTTATTCCTAGATCCAACTCCTCTCTCCTTTTTTGGATCGGAAAAGAACGTTGAAAAGCCCCGACCGACGTGTGAGGGAGACGAAGAGACATTACGAGGTATAATGATAGAGACAATAGCTTAGAGCCTGATCGACAACCCGGGCTGTTGATGAGGCTCGTTATACGCAATAGAGGATGTCGGGGAACGCTGGTGGATAAGGCATACGTCCCCGCAGAATAGGGTGACAACGGTTGCAGGGCCGGTGCTGCGGAGTACGCCTGGTGGCCCTCACCTTCCCCCCAGCCCCCTTCCTCTCCCGCGCTGCGGGAGAGGAAGGGGGAGTATGAAACATCGGATGGCAGGTATGTCGCTCGGCCTTCTCCTCCCACGCTGCGGGAGAGGAAGGGGGAGTATGATCTACGGACTTCCACGCTGCGGAAGAGGAAGGGGGAGTATGATCTACGGACTTCCACGCTGCGGAAGAGGAAGGGGGAGTATGAAACGGATGATCAACGGTCCGTAGTTCCATATCATCCAATACACGCTGCGGGAGAGGAAGGGGGGATGAGCGGAGCAGGGGCGGTTCTGCGCTAGTATCTTGCCGAGGCTATGAACTCAGATTACCTCTCTCCCGTGCTGCGGGAGAGGGGTTGGGGGTGAGGGCCGCCCGCAGCACCTGGCGCTACCCGCTCGGCAGCGGGAACGGGTAGCGGATGACGGCACAGAACGTTGGCCACTGAACGCAATGATCGCAGATGCACGGTAAGAGACTCATCAGAAATGTGAGTTTTTGATCACGCTCTTAGAAGCAGGTTGGGAGTCTACGCTAGCAACACAATCTAGCCTGATTGACATCGGAGGGTGCTATGAGCCGCAAACGTTATCAGCAATGGTTCCGTATTCTCAGTGCAATCATTATTGGCATCCTGGTCCTGGCGTTGGTGATAACGGCGATTGTGCCGTATTAAAACTCTGAATGACAGAAGAAAAATGAATTCCTGACCGCGCTTCAAACCGAAGTTGTAACATTTCATTCGGTAGTTTCAACACCTGATTGGAATTGGACTTTAGATACGTTTAGGAACGTCCGCCTATTTCAGAAGCGGTATTGAGCAAACCCGCTTACGAAACGTCAATCGCCAGTGAAACCTTAACACCGCTTGCTTAGCCAGCTTCACCCTATGAAAGAGAAACCCATGCGCTACACGATGCTCTACGACGGCAACTGCCGTATCTGCCGCCGCCAGGCTGAACTCGTCGCCGCTTACGACGATTACAAGCGGATCGAATTACTCGATGCGAATAGTGCACACGCCCGCGAACGATTTCCGCACATCAGCTTCGAGGATGCGCTAAGTCAGTTGCATGTTGTCGGTCCAGACGGTACCGTCTACCGTGGTGCTGAGGCTGTGCGCGAGCTGTTGTTACAGTTGCCAGCTCTACGGGGGTTAGGGGAGATGTTGCGATTACCCGGTGCCCTTACCCTGGCCCAACCCTTATACGAATTGGTGGCGCGGAACCGGTATCTGTTTGGTGGAACGACTACCTGTGATGACAATACTTGCCGCAGATGAGGTAGGGATTTAGGGTGGCGACGGTTGCCGGGCCGGTGCTGCCAGGTACGCCTGGTGGCCCTCACCTTCCCCCCAGCCCCCTTCCTCTCCCGCGCTGCGGGAGAGGAAGGGGGAGTATGAAACATCGGATGGCAGGTATGTCGCTCGGCCTTCTCCTCCCACGCTGCGGGAGAGGAAGGGGGAGTATGAAACATCGGATAGCAGGTATGTAACTCAGCCTTCCCCTCTCACGCTGCGGGAGAGGAAGGGGAAGGTGGGGGTAGAGAGCTACGTGCCCGATGAAAAGTCGCTTCGCGATGCGCTGGAACAGGGTGGCGACGGTTACCGGGCCGGTGCTGCCAGGTACGCCTGGTGGCCCTCACCTTCCCCCCAGCCCCCTTCCTCTCCCGCGCTGCGGGAGAGGAAGGGGGAGTATGAACAGGTGTTGCCTACGCCGTTGTTGCCAATCTCTAAGGTCGGTAGGATATGATGTTCGTGTGTTCTGTTCGTTCATACCATCAAGGATACATCAAAACCCTCGACCAGATAAAATTTCAGACACGCTTTTAGAGTTCTCGGCTGCGGGCTACATTCTTAGAGCCTATCCGAATAATTGTCTCACAGTACAGCGTATGAAACCTGATAGATGTACGGGCACGGCGCTGCTGCACCCCAACCGATCTTCTTCTGCGACAGAGTATTCCGGATAGGCTCTTAAAGACAGGCACGTATTTCAGCAGAGGGTGTGCAGCGGGCCAGGCAGGAACCAATCCCTGCCACTGCACCATCAGGCAGGTGTTCCTCAAGGTAGAATGGGTACCATCCCAAACATTAGGACATTCGTCCTATCCGATGCAGGCGGGCAAGGCGAAACGGCGCAATATCGTAACTAGTCGTGCCATGCATCGCGAGATCAGACAGTATTTCGCCAACGATTGGTGCTACGCTGAAGCCACAACTACTCCCTGGGATTGCGATGAGAATCTGATTGTACTCCGGATGGGTATCAATCACGAAATCATCATCAGGGGTGTGCGCGAAGCGACAGGTCTCGGCATACAGCACTTGGGTTGCAAAACCCGGCAGGGTTTGTGCAAGGCGTTGAGCAATTCGTTCATTCTCTACCGGATCGGGTAAGGGCGGTGGTTCGTAAGGGTCAGCGACAGGTATTCCAGCGCCGTAACGCTCAACTTTGACCCCTTCGCCCAGGTCAGGATAACAGACGAGAAGGTGGTCATCGGGTTGACTCCCGTAATCGCGCACCACCGGTAGATAGCCGGGTTTGCTTAAGATGCGATCACGTGGATGGAAAAAGGCAATCTGTTCGCGAGTAATGGACAGATCAACCGGAATATCAAGATGCCGCAACAATACGGAGCTGTATGAGCCAGCTGCGATCACCGCACGCTGTGCCCAGTACGCAGTACCATCCGCATCAACCCGCACTCCCGAACCGTCTGGTCTGATCCGACTGACCCGCACACCTACAGCGACCGTTGCCCCATAGCGCCGCGCCTGCTCGATCATTGTCGCAACACAACGCGATGCCGGTAAAATACCACCTTCAGGCTGATAGATACCGATGGTTTGGTCGGTCAAAGCGAGCTGAGGAAAACGAACACGCAGCTCGTGGAAGCCGAGTAACTCAACGGCATCATTAACAGCACCGAGGTGAGCGATGCTAGCCTGGATCGCGGGCGAATCGGCATGGCCAATATCCAGGACACCGGTCTTGATCAGCAATCGTTGACCACTATCGTCTTCCAGGCGACGCCAGGCCTGCCGCGCTGCGGCGACCAATCGCATGTGATGGAGACGCGAGTGAACAGAGCTGATCGAGCGCGATAAACCATGTGAGCTACCACGAGCGTGCCCGATAGTAAACTGTTCGAGTAAAAGCACTCGACGACCACGCCTGGCAAGAGCATACGCTGTTGCTGCACCGATTACTCCGCCGCCGACAACCAGCACTTCGAGCGCAGGCATAGTGAGCCTCACTTCGCGGAGCTGCTAATCATCTACTGGAATCATACGCTGGTGTGTTACAGTGGTGATTGTTTATCCTTGCTTAGGTGGCGTAGCAGAAAGTTTCTGCTGCGGCGTACCTTATTTCGGGGTGTGTCAGCATTCCGTAGAGGGTTGGAAACCTACCTTTCCCGATGTGAAGAGCACGAGAGGAAAGAGAAGAGAGGAGGTAGGGGTGATGATTGAGAGGGACTGGTTCGCAACTCATCTTCCCACTTTCCGCTACGAGTCGGGGAGATGAAGAGAGAGCGGGAGGTAGGTTGGAACCCCATCTCCCGCTCTTTCCTCGTCTCACCTCACCGCGCTACGGTTTTGCTGATTCACTCACGACGATCTTCACGCCAGCGGAAGACGAACTGCTTATCACCGGGACGGTCACGACGAAAGCGCCAAAGCCTGGTTGGACGCCCACGCCCTTCTCGCATATACGGTGTTTCTTCGAGAATACCAGACTCCTTGATCTTGCGATAAAAGTTACCTTTATCGAGCTTTTCACCCAGAATCTGCTCGTAAATATGTTTCAATTCGAGGATTGAAAAGAGTTCGGGCAACAACTGAAAGGCCAGAGTCGTATATTCGAGTTTCGAGCGCAGCCGTGAAAGTGCATACGCCAGAATCTGATCGTGATCGAAAGCAAGCGGTGTCGGCAGGTGATCAACCGGGAACCAGCGCACGTCACTATTTTCGTCACTCACCCGGATCGTCTGCACATCGGCGCGGACAAGGGCAATATAGGCGACGCTGATCACCCGATGACGCGGGTCGCGATGCACATCGCCGAAGGTATAGAGTTGTTCAAGATAGACATCTCGCACGCCGGTCTCTTCCTCAAGCTCACGGCGTGCTGCTTCTTCCAGTGACTCGTCAAGCCGGATGAACCCACCTGGAATCGCCCAACGTCCCTCGAACGGCCAGCGTTTCCGCTGAACTAGCAAGACATGGAGGGTGCGATTGATCAGGCTAAAAATTACGACATCGACTGTGACTGCGGGCAACTGATATTTGCTGACATCGTAAGGTACCGGATGTTCATCCTGCATGATCGAGTTTCTCCCTCCGTTGATATTAGTGTTATTCATACACTAAAACAGAAACGGTGTCAACTCATTGCTGCCGCTGCCGCTCCGAGTAACCCTGCCTTCGGTTCGAGGATAACATGAACCGGAATCCGGCTTAATAATTCGCTGAAACGACCTTTATCGCGGAAGATTTGTAAAAAGCGACTACGCTTTATCAGCGGCAACACACGAGGGGGTAATCCACCGCCAATATAGACACCGCCAGTCGCTAAGACCTTCAGAGCCAGATTCCCGGCTTCGGCAGCCAAAATATCGACAAACAGTTCAAGGGTTGTGCGACATACCAGACACATCTGCTCGGTGGACATGCCGGCCTGAACGATCACAGGAGTTGGATCGCTCGCGGCAGCCAATTGCTCAGCAACCTCTGGTGTTTCCTGTTGAAGTAGGCAATCACGGACAAAGGCGTAGAGATTGGGAATGCCGATGCCTGAACAGACTCGCTCGTAGCTTACGTGTGTGTAGCGCTGGTGCAAATAATCGAGTAAATCTTTTTCGATCCGGTTACGAGGGGCAAAGGTGGTATGGCCACCTTCTGAGGGGTGAGGCCGGTAGCGCTGACCGTCCCAGGTGAGAAATGCCTCACCTAGGCCTGTCCCAGGGGCAATGACCCCTATCGCGCCGCCGGGGATGGGCGATCCGACGGCAAGGGTCTCGACATCGGCAGGTTCAAGGATCGGTACAGACTGCGCAATAGCTTCCAGATCGTTGAGCAAGCGCACCGGTGCACCTTTCAGCACATCACTTAGCACAGCGACATCGATTGTCCAGTGTAAATTGGTAATGCTGGCCTTTCCGGCCATCACCGGCCCGGCCACTCCAAACGCAGCGCCGGTGATTGAAACCGGATGTCGGGTGCAAAACTCGGCAATGATCTCTTCCAGCCCTGAATATTGGGCGCTAGGAAAGGTCTGCTCTACTAATGGATGATGTGGCCCGCTGTTGTAATCAAACAGGGCAAGGATGGTCTTGGTACCACCAATATCACCGGCGAGATACATAAAACACCTTTTCGCTGCACACGAACACTTATCACTTCACACGTGGAACTTCTCCCAGCGCACTGCGTAGGTCGGCGATTGCATCGGCAATGGGCTGGTTGCCAAACACTGCCGAACCAACGACAGCAACGGTTGCACCGGCCGCAGCACAGGCAGCAATCGTCGATGGATTGACCCCACCGTCTACCATAATGTCAATTGGGCGATTGTTTAGCAGGGTACTCAACCGGTGGACTTTCGTCAAAACCGAGGGGATCAGGGTCTGACCACCAAAACCGGGATTGACCGTCATCAACAAAATCAGGTCAACTTGATCGATAACCTCTTCAATCATACACAGCGGCGTAGCCGGATTGATCGCAACCCCAGCCTTTTTCCCCAGATCACGGATCATCTGGACAGCTCGATGGAGATGTGGTGTTGCTTCAGCGTGAATGGTTATCAAATCAGCACCGGCAGTAGCAAAATCAGCCAGATAGCGTTCGGGTTCGACGATCATCAGGTGTGCATCGAGCAGCGCACCATACTTATCGGCCAGGGGACGTAACGCACGCACAACCAATGGGCCAAAACTAATGTTTGGCACAAAACGTCCATCCATGACGTCGAGATGGATCCAATCAATACCGGCAGCACAAACCGCAGCCACCTGTTCACCCAAGCGCGCAAAATCAGCAGTGAGAATCGAAGGTGCGAGCCGCATAGCACTCCTGTCAGCGTATTCGTACATTTACCGGGTCATTGTACCGCAATCCGACGCTGCCACGTGTCGGACACCGGTGGCACCGGCGACAAAGAGATCGGTAGCCAAACCAATGAACAGACCATGTTCGACGATACCGGCCCGTGCTGCCAGCCGTTCTGCCAGAGCTGCCGGATCGGCTATCGGGCCACATGCCCAATCAAGAATGAGATGCCCCTGATCGGTGCGGAACGGCTGACCGTCAGCCCGCAACCGCAGTCGTACTGTTCCGCCCTGTGCCTCTAACCAGCGGGCAGTCGCTCGCTGCCCGAAGTCAACAATCTCTACCGGAAGCGCAAACCGACTACCGAGCGCCGGTGAGAGTTTACTCTCATCAACAATAATTGCTACCCGACTGCTGGCCTGGGCAACCATTTTTTCGCGCAGTAAGGCGCCACCGCCTCCTTTAATCAATGCCAGGTGTGGATCAACTTCATCGGCACCGTCGATAGTCAGATCAACGGTGTTTACCGCATCGAGTGTTGTCAATGGGATGCCCACCTCTTGGGCCAGCAGTGCAGTACCTTCGGCGCAGGGGACACCCACAATATCGTACAATTCTCCTTGACGCAACCGCTCACCGATCAGGCGCGTGGCGTAAGCTGCCGTGCTACCAAAACCTAAACCAATCACCATTCCCGGCTGCACCAGAGCTACGGCTGCTGCCGCTGCCATTGCTTTGAGTTCCTCGACTGAAACAGATGTTGCGTTCATTACTGGATCGCTCTCTCCTAATCTACATCTTTTGTAGCCATGCCGCACGAGCATACTGTTGAGCATCAGTCGGCGCGGCTACCGATACCAGCGATAGCATATCATAAGGTGCGACGGCCAGTGTCACCGGTACTTCAACCAGGGTATCACCGCGGAAGAGCGTTAACCGCACTACATCACCTGGTCGGCGTTCAAGGATGCGTTGGTGTAACCGTTCCTCGTTAATCCGCCAACCATCAAGCGCTACCAGCTCATCATCGGCATACACACCGGCTTCATAAGCTGGGCCATCACTGCGCACTGACGCAACCAGGGTGCGGTCGCCCTGCTTTCGCACATTGATCCCCAGCCAGGCTGGTGGTTGACCATCAGGGCGGGGCCGACGATATTGCCAGCGCGGTTCGAGGCCTACAACTGCGAGCGCCGTCGCGTAATCAAGTTCTTCCACACCAACAACGTAGCGTTCGTACAGGTCACGGAGAGCGCCGTCAGCGCCACCGATCAGCTCAAGTGCGGCCAGAACAGCTCCCTCTTCAGGAATGCCCGGCCCGGTGATCGGATAGCGCTGGTATAGGTAACGCATCACATCATCAAAGCTCCGTACACTATTGGTTCGAGCACGGATCGTCATGTCGAAGATCCAGCACACCAATGCCCCTTTGAGGTAGTAAGAAATGCTTGAATTGATACTATTTTCATCAGGACGGTAGAGCTTGATCCAGGCATCAAAACTACTCTGTTCGAGGCTTTGTAACCGACGACCAGGCTGGTTCTGCAATTGCACGATCTTATCGGCCAGCTTCTGAAGGTAACGCTCTTCGCTGATCAAGCCAGCGCGCACCAGCAACAGATCATCGTAATAGCTGGTTGCACCCTCCATCAGCCATAACAGTCGCGTGTAGTTCTCATTCTGATAATCAAACGGCCCTAACAGTGCCGGGCGCAAGCGTTTAACATTCCAGGCGTGAAACAGTTCGTGCGAGGTCAAACTCAAATATCGTTCATAGTTGTCGGTAAATGTCCAGCGATCCACCATATTTGAGGCGCTGTTCCGATGTTCAAGGCCACCACCACGCCCATCGGTCAAATGCAGAATAAAGGTATAGTCGCGGTACGGCAGGCCGCCAAACATAGCCCGTTGTACTTCAACAATCCGTCGCGTATCAGCCAGCAGCCGTTCTTCATCTTCATTACCATGGCCCCAAATCGCGATCTGATGCGGAATACCATCGACCGCGAAGGTCAACAGGCGATGGGTGCCACACTCCACCGGGCAGTCGATCAGTTCATCGTAATCGAGGGCCTGAAACGAGGCTCGCTGTGGACGGGCAGGATCAGATGGCAACGGCGTCAGACCGGTCGTTGCCCGCCAGCCAACCGGCAGATCGATGTGCAAGGTCAGAGGTTCGTGAGTATGACCGTGGACGTACATGAACACGTTTGCACCGTTGAAATAGCCATGAGAGCCATCAAGGTGGCTGGTTCGCACGGTTAGATCAAATGCGTAGACGTTATAGGTCACGATCACTCGGGTTGACGCACCCGCCTCGATCAGCCAGGTATCTTTGCGTGTCTTGCGCCAGGGCAACCGGTTGCCCTGGTCATCAACTGCCTGAAATTCCTGAACATGGCGCGCAAACTCACGGATCATGTACGAACCGGGTGTCCACGCCGGCAGCGACAGCCGTACCTCACCATGCTGGACCCGGTCTATATCGATCTGGACGTGAAACAGGTGCGAGTGCGGTTTGGGCATTGCGATAGTGTAGATGATCATTGCCGCTCCTTATGTTTATTGATAGTCGCCTTACCTGTGGCCCCTTCCTCTGCCACAAGGGAAGACATAGTGATATGTATTGAACGGTGTCCAGCGACCGAAATACTTTCAGTGCCTATCCGCATTATCCATCATCACCGCACGACGGATGAACTGCGGCGATGTACGCAAGACGATGCACGATTTGGGCTACAGGACAAAGCAACGCCTCGCCCCGACAAGGGAGCCTTGCGTCGTTGTCCCGCGTGGTGAACGCCGCGTCTCACCATGGCACGGTGGCTGTCGGCTCCCCAGCGCCGCTGCGGTCGCATCGAGACAGCGAGAGCGATCTTCATAGTTTGGAATGAGCGATTTCGGATCGGCTCCAAGCCACGCGCTTGCCCGAGAGTGCAGATTTCTTCTTTCCTCTTGCCTTTCTTCTAACCGACGGCGGACGGTGCTACCAATTCCATACATTCACCAGGTATGCTATGATTAACTGCAAAATAGCATAACACAAGCACAAACTATGAATGCAATTGAGACCATTGACCTCACCAAACGCTATGGAAAACGGTTGGCGGTTGACCACCTGAATCTGACCGTCAGCAAGGGTGAAGTATTCGGCTTTCTCGGCCCTAACGGCGCCGGAAAGACCACAACGATTGCCATGCTGCTGGGACTGGTACGACCAACCAAAGGCCAGGCAATTGTACTCGGTCACGATGTGCAACGCGAACCGGCGCTGGCGCTCCGGCGAGTGGGGGCGATGATTGAGGCGCCTGCGTTTTACCCGTACCTGAGTGGCGCCGATAACCTGCGCGTGCTGGCGCGTGCAGGTGGGATTCCGGCTGCGCGAGTCAAGGAGGTACTGGAAACGGTCGAGCTAAACGACCGCGCCCGTGACAAGGTCGCTACCTATTCGCAGGGGATGAAACAACGGCTGGCGATAGCGGCCGCACTCTTACCCGATCCCGAACTGATTATGCTCGATGAGCCAACCAATGGCCTTGATCCGGCAGGGACAGTCGAAATCCGTAACCTCATTCGCTCCCTGGCCGCTGGTGGGCGTACCATTTTGCTGTGCAGTCACCTGCTGCACGAGGTCGAACAGCTCTGCAATCGGGTAGCAATTTTGAAAGAAGGCAAGCTGATCGCGGCTGGCGAAGTGGCAACGTTGCTGCGGCGTGGACAGGGAGTGCGGTTACGGGTTCAGGGCAATCCCGAACCGGCGGTACATCTCTTGCGTACCCTGCCATGGGTTAGCGGCGTGACGGTGCAAGAGGAAGCGATTATTATTGACGCACCCGTCGAGCGTGCCGCTGAAATCAATGCTCTGCTTATTCGCGCCGACATCGTAGTGGCCGAGATTGGCGCAAACCATAGCTCGCTGGAAGAGTTCTTCCTGACAGTGACTAAAACCGAGTGACTGCGATGGATACACGCAAAATGTTTACCAACCTGCTGGCTGCCGAATGGCTGAAGATTTCACGCCGTCCGATGGCGCTCCTCTTGCTAGGTATCTTTCTCTTTTTGACCTTTTTGCAGCAAACGCTCTGGTTTCTGGTCGTCGCTCTGCAAGAGGGAACCTTCAGTGGAGGCCAGGTTACATTTAATCTGCTCAGTCCGGCAGCGATTGAACAGATTAAACGGCAACTGAGTCTTCCTGGTGTGTTTGGGGCCATGCTGAGTGCGATCAACGGCACTGGTGGCATTCTGGCAATTATCTTGACTGCCGGTATCTTTGGAAGCGATTTTAATTGGGGAACGCTGCGGATTCTGTTGACCCGCGCTCCCCATCGGGGGGCATATTTGCTCGCAAAGCTGGTTGCCCTGCAATTAGCATTACTGGTTGCCACCGTCATTACGCTCGTGATAGGGGCAATGCTGGCCCTGTTGTTCGGGACACTCCTCGGTTTACCGCAGCAGATTGGTATTATTGATCTGTTGTTATTGCCAATTGGTATCCTGCGGGCGCTGATTGTGATGTTACCCTACACGCTCATCGCCGGCGCCAGTGCCATTGTGGGCCGCTCGGTGATTGCCGGGGTGGGTGGCGGTTTGATCTTTCTGGCCTTTGATGTGAGCGCCGGTTCACTCAATACGATTGGCGCCGTTGACCCAACGATCCGTGCGCTGGTTAATCTCCTGTTGCAGCCGAACATTAACCGACTGGTGGTAGAAAACAGTCGTATGTTTGGTCTCGACCAGAGTGTGCTGACCGCCGCGCTCGATCTGAGTCTGTTGCCACCGCAATGGCAGGCGCTGATCGTGATTGCTGTCTACAGTGCCATCTTCGGTTATAGCGCCTACCGCACGCTTAACCGACAAGACATCGGAGGGGCCAATTGAGGTGGGTTCGCGCTAACCAATGCGCAGACTCACCTCACGCAGGCTATCGGGCTTGCCAACAATTGTGAGTTCATCACCGAGACGAAGTCTCGTATATCCATGTGGCACAATGCCTTGCCCATCACGGCTAATTTCAAGGAGCAAGACATCGGCTGGCAAACGTAAATCACGTACTAGCCGACCATCAGTCTCACGATTCGTTACCGTCATTTGCACCACATCGTAAACCGGATCAGTATGCAACAACAAATTGAGCGACTGCGGTGCCCGTACTGCCTGTTCAAGAAGGTTTACCATTGCGGTAGCCGGATCAATAATAATTGCACCTAATTCGCGGAACTGCTCACGAAACTCAGATTGATTAGGCCGAACAATCAGACGTGGCATACCGAATTGCTCGAACGCGATCTGGCATGCCCGTAGGTTATCCTCATCTTTTTCTAACAGAGCAACGACTGCATCGGTAGCACGAGTGATTAATCCGTTCAGCGTGTGCAGACTAATCTCAGGAATGTAGCGCTCATCAACATCCTCGCTTATCAGCCGCTGTACGTGGTCGTAATCAGTATCGGCGACACGCACTTGCCAGCCTCGTGCACGTAACTGGCGAGCCAATGCAATCGATTGTTGCTCAATGCCGAGGATGAGCACATCACGCACATCCTCGCGAATTCCCGGTTCGGGTAGGTTAGCCTCGCCCAGGCGTTGTATGGCAAAACGCAGGGTAAGCGGCCCGGCAATCTCGTTGAGGACGATTACAGCGATGATCAATGTCGCAAAGGTATCACCTATCGACGGCAAAAGCAGAGAGGCTTCACGCGCCAGTCCTAATGCAATGCCAGCCTGGGTGATCAATCCTAACCAGAATAATGGACGGAACCGTGACGGTTGACCGGCAATTGACAATCCTAATGAACTCCCAATGAAAAGGGACAATGCTCGCACCAAAAAGAGCACAGCAGCAAATATTAGGGCAGTCAACAGGATGTCGAGCTTGAGACCCAGACCGGTGACAGTGAAGAAGGCAACGTACACCACGGGACTAATATCGTGCAATAATTCGCCCAGCTCATTACGGTACGGTGAAAAATTCGTGATCAGAAAACTTCCCATTAATGCAACCAGTAATGGCTCAATCATAATCTTGAATGACCAGCTCGTAGCCGAGACACTCTTGAGCCAGTCCGTCCCAGCAAAGATACCGTAGCCGAGTGTCACAATAGCGGCCAGTTTCCACCAGCGCGACCAGCTCTGCCGGAGTACAACACGCAACACCTGGCTGACACCGTAGCCCGCCACTCCTGATAGGATGAGATCGATAAGCAACAGGGCAAGGAAGGAAAGATTGACGCTACTTCCCTCGACTAAAGCCGTAGCAAACGATGAACTAATCGCAAAGATTACAATGATCGCAACATCCATTGCAATAGTTACACCCAGGATCAGGCGAGTAGCCGGACCACGAGCGCGTAGCTCTTTGATCACTGCGATGGTTGAAGGGGGCGAGAGGGCCAACAGAATCGTTGTACCAAGGAGAGCGATGGCGATCTTCTCACCGGTACCCAGCCCCTGCGCAAATGGGATAAACTCGAGAAGTACAAACAGACTCGCGCCGATCAGCATCAGGGCGGTAACGATGATCATACCTAGTGACCATAGAATGGCGCGTAGACTGCTCATCAGGTCTTTGTAGAACAGTTCATTACCGGCCACAAAGGCGATCACTGCCAACGCTATCTGATCGATGAAGCGCAGACGCTCACCCGCACTTGACGGCAGGAGTTGCAAGCCAAATGAGCCAACCAATACACCGGTAAAGAGATAGCCCGTGATATACGGTAGACGCAGTCGGGCAAACCACTGTCCAATACGGTGAGAGGCAAGGCAGATCAGAGCAAAACCGGCCAGATAGATCAGGGTCTGCAATACATTAACTCCTTACAATTAATTAGAAAAGATTAGACGTGTCATACTGAACAGATGAACCGGCTGGTACTATTGCTGTCTTGCCCAGACCATCAAGCGAACAAGGAAGTGGCAAAATAAACCAATGGGTTATAACCACTGCACAACCAGTTCATTTAACGGTCGGCGTGGGCGACGTTTAGGTTCCTGCGCCAGATAGCCAATCGGGATCAATGCCTGCGGGTGTAAATCGGCGGCCAAACCGAGGGCCGTGCGCACTGCTGCCGGAGCAAACAAAGGGGCGCACATCCAACCCGCTGCTAGGCCGAGGGCAAACGCCGCCAGTAACATATTCTGCACCGCACAACCCAAGCTCTGGATCGCCATTGTCGTCTCGGCAGCCTGGCGTTCGGCGTCAGGGTAAACATCAAGGTCGTTGAGGTAAAGACAGGGAATGATGATCACTGGCGCATTCAGCACCCGTGCCTGCGAGCGTTGCAATCGCTGTTCGATAGTTGCCGGATCGTGCCCATCGAGCGCGAGGTGATGACGCCATGCTTCGCCCATTGCTGCCGCCAGCGCCGCCTTACGTTCGTGAGCTTCGACCACCACAAACCGCCAGGGCTGCCGTCCATGGGGTGATGGCGCCCAACTGGCTGCCCACAAAATCTGCTCAATAGCTTCACGTGGTGGTGGATCGGGTCGGAAAGCACGTACCGTGCGCCGATTCTGAACAAGGGTAAAGAAATCCATAACGCTCAACGGAAGAGATCAAAGCGCGGATCACGGATCAACTGTCGGGCATTAGCCGTTGTACTGGGCTGATACCGATACCCACGCACCAGCGCTGCCGGTACGCGATCAATTTTACCCATCACCAGCTCGGCAGCAGCAGCCAGTTCATCGGCAACTGCGATCAATGTCGCCTGCATCGTGTAGCCATACGGGTCGGTAATCCCGGCAAAATCGTGCAGCGGCATCATACCGGCTACACCAATCGCCACATTCACCTGCCCTTCACGCCAGGGCCGACCAAAGGTATCGGTGATAATCACCGGCGGCGCATAGCTGTAGCGGTCGGCAAGCCCCTGACGTATTGCCGCAGCACTCGCATCAGGGTCGAGTGGCAACAACGTTAGCCGTCGGCCACCATCGACATTCGACTCATCCACGCCGCTATTCGCGCAAACAAAGCCGTGATGGGTTTCGGTAATCAACACCCCATTTGCCATCTTCACGATCCGCTTCGCCTCACGCAACACAACCTCCTGGTAGTGAGCATCTTTCTTTGCAGTTCGGGCAATCTCATAGGCAAACGGCGACGGCTCAACCGTCGCCGGATCGATCAGACGACCTTCAGCCTTCGAGACGATCTTTTGCGTCACAACCAGAATATCGCCTGTTTCCAGCCCACCGGCAGCATCAATTGCTGTGGCAAGGATCGCCACCAGGTCATCGCCAGGTCGTACTTCACCAATACCGTGCAACGGCAGGATGCGAATTTCGCCTTGCATAATCCCTCACGACCAATAGCGACCGGCAATCGGCGCCAGCCGCTCTTTAACTACTGCCGGAATGTAATCGGGGTGAGTGACAATTGCATGACGCAGCGCATCGTGAGCCGGACTGGTAAAGGTGTCGTCGATCTGAGCAACAGCCTGCCGCACAATCTGTTGGGCGAGGGTCACATTCGTGCTCAACACCCTGATCACCTGTTCGGCGGTAACCGCATCGTGCTCGGGATGCCAGACATCGTAATCGGTAACCATCGCCAGTATCGCATAGGCAATCTCGGCCTCGCGGGCTAGCTTCGCTTCGGGCAATGCGGTCATGCCGATCAAACTATGACCACGGCGCCGGTTCTCTTCACTCTCAGCTTTGGTCGAGAACTGCGGCCCCTCCATCACGACCAGCGTGCCACCGTGATGCACGGTAGCACCGACGACTTGCGCCGCATGCAAAAGAATGTTGCTCAAGTTGGGGCAGAACGGTCGATCAAACGCGACGTGGGCAACGACCCCACCCTCGAAGAACGTTGCCGGGCGAATCCCTTTGGTACGATCAAAAATCTGATCGGGGATGACGGCATGACCCGGCGCATAATCTTCGCGCAGTGAACCAACTGCACTGACCGAGATCAGTGCCCGTACTCCCAACAGCTTAAAGGCGTAGATATTGGCCCGCGCCGGCACTTCACTCGGATTAAGCCGATGCCCGCGCCCATGGCGGGGCAAGAACGCCACTCGTCGCCCCTCTAGCTCACCAATGATAAACGCATCGCTGGGATCACCGAATGGTGTACTCAGGCGCACCTCTTCGGGATTCTTCAATTCAGGCATTGCATACAGACCGCTGCCACCAATGATACCAATCATTGCACTGCTCATGAGCATGCTCCTTTGCTCAGAAGACTACGCCGTAGAGCAGTATACCGCAGGTAGTGGGGGAGGGGCAACCCGCCAGTGCGGTGTGCGAGGGGCCATCCGGCAACAGCAGGGTATGTATCGGCCTGTAGCTTGCCATGCCTTGCATAACATGAGCCAGCGGGCCGCACGTAGAGCCCCGAATAATCGTCTCACAGTACGGCGGATGAACCTGATAGATGTACGGGCACAGCGCTGCTGTGCCCCAACCGATCTTCTTCTGCGACAGGGTATTCTGAATATGCTTACAGGGTATCAGAGCGTGTTGAGACCTTTGCTTAGCAACGGGCACTGAGTATAATGTACAAGAGCCATCGCTATCTACGTTCAAAAGGATCAACCGCAATGTCCAACCCATTCTACTACGGCGGTCGGGTCGAACCGGATCAGTTTGTCGGCAGGCAGAGCGAATTGCGCCGTATCTTCACTGCACTGGAGGTTGCTCATACCGGGCAAATGCAGAGTGTGTCGGTCGTTGGGCCGCGACGCATCGGCAAATCCTCGCTGTTGTGGTACGTGACTCAGCGCGACAGCGCCTTCTTACAGAACGCCGCACGGTACCGTTTTGTGTACCTCGATCTGCAAGATGCCCGTTGCCACACGCTGCAAGGATTGCTCGGCCAGATAACCACTGAATTGGGCATACGCGGGAAGATTGGACAGCTATCGCTGGTGACCTTTCAGGACGCGATCATAGCGTTAAAACAACAAGGCATCTTGCCCGTGATCTGTCTCGACGAGTTTGAAGAGCTGGTCGAACGACAAACAGCATTTCCCGGTGATGTTTACGATTCCTGGCGATCATTGATGAACCAGCATGCGCTGGCCTTTATCACCGCCTCGAAGACGCCGTTACCCGCTCTGGCACAGGCAGGCAAATACACATCGCCGTTCTTCAATGTGTTCACATCTCTCCCGTTGGGGGAGTTCACCGACAGCGAAGCGCGCCAATTGATTGCACGCGGTGCACATTGCGACCATCCCTTCACACCGCAAGAACAAGAGAAGCTCCTACGGCTGGCCGGCAGGCATCCCTACAAACTGCAACTGGCAGGAAGTTTGCTCTATATTGCCAAAGCTCAGGGCAAACCCGTGCACTGGTCACGCCTGCAGCGAGATTTTTACCATCAATGCGAACAGGTAGGACTGGCGAAACCCTGGCGGAAAACAATAGGCGTGCGTCTTGCCGCTGCCATATCCTGGCTGGTCGTCACGCCTGCTACCTGGCTGGGACGCGCCATGCTGGAAGGGGTGCTGCGCCTGAAGAAGGACGACGTGAGCCAGAGCACTGCCTTGATGTTCGGCACGGGTCTGATCATTGCGATGATTGCAATTCTGTTCGGTTTGATTAGGATCAACCCAAACGAGATGTTGCAACTGATTGAGCGTATTCGTGGCAACCCATAGCAATGTTGATCAGCGGAGATATGCAGCAATGCCTGACACCCTACGCTTTCCCCACGACCTGCTACGCTTACTGTACTGGATGTACTTTAAACCGTTTACCCTGCGAGCGTATGCGCGCCGCATTGCTCCTGAGCTTGATGAACGCCTCAAGCTCTGGGAACTGTCGGATGAGCAGCGCGCCGATCCACGGGTGCGCCATCTGCTCTGGTTATCATTAACGTTGATCTGCGGTACGCCGCTGGTGATAGTGCCCTTCATCGGCGCTGTTATCAATTGGCTGGCTGAATCCGGTGTTCCTGACATTGCGTTTCGCCGGATACCGGCGATGGTGGCGACGCTCGGCTGGACTATTGGGAGTCTCATCGGTTTCTGGCTACGTTGGAAAAGGCTCAGATCACTCGTGAACCTGGCAGGTTGGGGAATAGCTATGTACTGTCTTATCTCACTCGTTTCCCCTTTTTTCCCCGACTCTGTCAGTAACCTGCTTAGTGAGACTCTTCGGAACACAATAGCACAACTCCCTGGCTCCTCAGATATTTACGGCATCTTTTTTATTCTGGCTATTCTGGCGGGCGGCGTGGCGGGCGGCGTGGCGGGCGGCGTGGCGGGCGGCGTGGCGTGGACAATCGCTTTTCTCTTGTTTTACTTTCGCCTGCCCTTCTATCTCATTGAACTGCCCTGGAACCTGATCGTCGGACGGTGGGCCGAATCCGCTCCGCCGGAAGAAGCCACCCGTCGCTTTCGTCTGATACCACTTTACTGGGATGAAGTCATCTGGTTGCCGCTCTGGGGGCTGGATCACACCCTGGTTGAAATCGGCAAGAAAGACCGTCGCCTTGCCCGAACCCTGATCGCCGAGGTTGCACAATCGTTTCGCCAGCGTTGGGCAGCGCGCAATGCGCTGATCGAACTGACGATCTACGATCTTGAGCGAGTAGCGGATGTACAGACCATTGCCAGCGTTGCCGAACAACTGACCTGGCTGCCACTCGATATACCGGCGGAACTGGAAACGGTGCTACCACCTATCCGGGAAATTGCCCAATATGTGCAGGCTGCCCTGGAGAGCGACACCCTCTACAACAAACAGCAACAGATGCGTGACGCCTACGAGCGAACGCAGCGCGTGCGTGCCGGACTGGCGCTGCATAAGGATCGACGAATTGCAGTGCAGTTCGGGCGCATCCTGGAACGCTGGGAAGCGATCCTGTTTCAGCAACTGGTTGAGTTGAAAGATCGTGAGAGCATCCCGAATGTGTATATGGTAGGAAATCCACTTGCGACCAATAGCAAGGTATTCAAGGGTCGGCATGATCTCTTCTTGGCGCTCGAACGCGAACTGGCAACCGCAGCCGAACAACGGCCCGCCCTGCTGCTCGTTGGCGGGAGACGCTGCGGCAAGACGTCGGCGATCAAGCAACTGCCGGTTCGTCTCGGACCTCGCCTCATTCCGGTAGAGGTTGATATGCAGGATGCGGTCAATGCCGAAGGCGCAAGCGGGTTGCTCTGCAACCTGGCGAAGCAGATCAGGGAGAACGCATTGACCCACAGGCGCCTTAAACTGCCAGAATTGACCCGCGATGCTTTAGCAGTTGATCCATATCCGATATTCGGCAAGTGGCTCTCACAGGTCGAGGATGCACTGGGTGAACGCTGGCTCTTGCTCTGCCTGGACGAATACGAACGACTACAAGAGATGCTGAATGATGGTCGTATTGATCGTCGTATCTTTGGCTACCTGCGCCACCTCATTCAGCATCACCCGCAGATAACCATCCTACTGAGCGGTTCGCATACGCTCCTCGACCTGCCTCCCATGTGGAGCGACTACTTCATCAACGTGCGCACACTCAAGATCGGTCATCTGAACGAAGATGAAGCCCGTGAACTGATCGTTCGTCCGATAGAAGACTTCCCCCTCACCTACGAACCCGATGCCGTCGAACACATCCTCACTGTGACCGGTTGCCAGCCCTACCTCGTTCAGGCCACCTGCCGCGATCTGGTGCATATGCTCAACGAGCAGAACCGCACCTATGCCACGCTCGCCGATGTCGAACGAGCCTTCGCAAGTGTCCTAACCTCCGCTGGCGGGCACTTCACTGAACTATGGCACGGACCCGACACCAACGACGCACAACGGGCCGTGATGCGTGCGATTGCACTGGGACGGGATGTGAAATGGGTTGGTGATCCAGAGGCGGTGAACGTTGCCCTGAACAGGTTAGTGCGGCGCGATATTCTCACCAAAACTGCCAACGGCTACCGCTTCCGAGTTGAGCTAGTGCAACGCTGGATAAAACAGAGGGTTACGGAAGGGGAGAGATAGTGGGTATCAACGTTTTCAATGCGTAGCATAACCTGCTGAAACCCCGCTTTCAGCAAACCATGGTTCACGCTAACCCAACAATGGGCGCCATCCAGGGTGTAGTGCGGCAGCAACTGCTCTGCCATACGCTCTGCCCGTTGCCCCTCGTGGCACGCTTTTGCCCCTCGGCAACAACAACAAAGCGCTGGCAGCAGGTGCAGGGTACAAACACCCTACGACAGATACGGGGCAAACAGCTCCTTCAGCAGATACAACTGATCGGCAAACTTGCTACGGATTGTTTTCCGATACCCCATCAATCGTTCAGCCTGAAACCGTCGCTGCCAGATTGCCTGGGCAAATTGATCATCTTCAATCAGACCACGAAGTTTCAGAAAAGCGTAAAAGTTCTTTAGCGAATGACACATCGCACGCACCCACTCTTTGGAAACGTGACTGTTGTGGTAGGGGTAATAGTAGAACAGAAACTCATCAAGCGTGGCGTAATCACCGGCATCGAGGGCGCGATGGTAGAACGTGGCGAGAAAATTCGCATACGGCTGAAGAGAACGGGCATACGAAAGAGCTGTGCTGCGTTTTCTTCCCGTTTCCTGGAGATAACTCAAGTAGAGATTCATCAGCTCGTGGCTGCGGTTTAACGCCTGCACCTGGAGGGCAAATTCTCGTTCGGCATCCTGCATCTCCTCTTCCCAATCGTCGTCATCGTCGTCATCCCAATCGTCATCGTCGTCATCCCAGTCGTCATCATCATCTGCATCAAGAGCCAGATCGAATGCAGCATCGCTATTGTTGCGCATCGAAACATCAATCGAAGACGGATACGATGTCAGATCAAGTTTCGGGAACAGATCAGGTGCCTTTACCAGAAGATAATTAAGTTGCGAACTCAAGATCGTCTCAGCTTCTGCCGGCGAAGCATTGCTCAGACGCTGTTGCACATCGGGAGGCAAGACTTCGCGCAGACGTGCACTGATATGAGCAAAGAGATCGTTCAGCTTCAGCTCTTCGATCATCAGTTCGTCATCTTCGTCTGACATGGATGAAATCCGGCTCAACGTACCGTCCCAAACGCCGGCCTGTCTGTCTTGCTCGCGCGAACGTTGAATCTCCTGTTTCAATTCAGCTATGTCCTGCAAAAGTGCAGCATCTTGTGGTTTCGACACAGCAGAAGAGGCGGTTACCCGAGCAGTAGGACGGGATATATTTCTGTCTGTCGTCAACAACTGCAATACCTTTCTGTCGTTGATGATGGTGCCGGTTTCATCAAGGAACAACCGGTCATGTTCTTCTAACAGATGTTGCCATGGACGGCCGGGGTAAGAAGTTCGCCATGGGGCGCGAGCAATCACCGGCAACACGACAGCCGCAGCCCAAACATCTGTTCCGCCAAGACTGTCGAACTGCTCAACGATGGCTTGCAGAAATGCCTGATCTTGCCCGGCAACAGCCTGGGCCTGGAATGCGGCAGCCGGTTCATACGAGAGGTATAAATGCTGCTCAATCTCGTTGTGAGACCGGCGATAGCGAATTTCAACCAAAATACTATCACCTTCACCAAAACGATGGCGTTTAAACCACTGCTGAAGTTGCAAATGTAAGGATGCAGTCCAGGGAAATAGCTGAAAATTCCTGCCAATCTGGATCATTTCACCCTGTTCATCGTAAATGAACGGTTGGTGATCTGGGTGAAAAAACGGTACCAGATGCTTTACCGATAACAAACCAGAAGTGATCTCTGCCGGTTGTGGCCAGCATCGAAAACGCACACCGTCCAAAGCTACCGGCAAAGACAGGTATTGGTTTCGATGGATACGTACCCAACTCACTTGTGAGGCATGCAATCTTAGATGATTACGGAGTGAATTTTCTGCGTAATTAGTCGCCCATCGCTTATTAATGAGATCACGAAGTTGCGATAAACTTACCGGTTGTGTAATCTCGGCAGCTAATATTGTCAATGCTTTGGCAATGGTGATTTCTTTTTCGCTCATAGTGATTTTTATCCTTTCCACGCAACAGGTTGGGAGACAATCTTGTGGATAGCGCTACTAATGCTCATTGTAACACAAGCGGGGCACTGGCCCCTGATGGACCCCAGCCGGCAAATAATTCGGGATGGATAAGCGTTGCCAGTAACTCGAGGCTATCAACAATCCGTGGGCCAGGGCGGCTGAAATAGGCATTGGCATCTACGGCAAAGACGTTCCCTGTCCGTACTGCGGGGAGCGCAGACCAGCCAGCGCGCTGGGGTAGTAGAGCAGTTGCTTCTGCAAGAGTTCGTTCGAGGGTAAAACCGCAGGGCATCAAGATGATGACTTCAGGTGCAGCGGCGATTACGTCCGGCCACGATAGCTGTCGTGAACGTTCACCGGCCGCTGCCAGCACCGATTGCCCACCGGCAATGGCGATTAGCTCCGGCACCCAATGTCCGGCGCTGAATACCGGATCGAGCCACTCGATCCCTAATACCCGTGGCCGATGGCTGGCCTGAGCGGCTGTCGTCCGCACTCGTTCTACCCGCAGCGTTAGATCATTGACCAATTGGGCTGCCCGTTCACTCACGCCCAAAGCCCGACCAATGGCTTTAATGGCGCCAAAGATACCGGCCAGATCGGTTGGCTCAAAAGATAGAACCTGTGTCGCTGCATCGGCCACAGCAGCTTCCACCTGGCGCAACGGTACTGCACAAACATCACAGAGGGCCTGGGTCAGAATAATGTCGGGCTGCAATGCTGATAACAACTCCATATCGAGCTGGTAAATTGACAAATCGCTCCGCGTCCGCTCGCGAATGGCTGTATCAATGTCAGATGAAGAGGCTGTTTCTGGCAGATCGAGCAAGCTACGGGTTACAACGGGCAATGTGCGAACTTCCGGCGGGTAATCACATTCGTGGGTCACGGCAACCAGATGTTCGCCGAGGCCTAACGCACAAACGATTTCAGTTGTTCCTGGAAGTAATGAGGCGATTCGCATAGTGTTTCGCTCGCTATGGGAATATCTCTTGCTACAGGGTAGCACCCGAAAATGTCGCTGTCAAGGAAGCAAGAGAGCAAATAGCATTGACGTTCTCAGCTTCGGGTCACCGTTAATGACCGGGCAATGCCATCGTAGGGCAGAACCAACGAATCGCACACATCTGCCGTCGCTTCCTCTCCACTCCTGCAATCACCGCGATGCGCGGGTTGGATGCCCGCGTTGGGTGATAGGTGATGGGAAGGCATTGCCCGCTTTCGACGTCGGCAGGAGGGGTGTCCCTGGCGTGCGCTGACGGGTATGGTCGCGTATCAATGCGGAACCCGGCAGCAGATCACTGTAAGAGCCTGAACAAAAACCCAGATTTCTCATTGGGAACGTACCGTACCCGCGCAACCATTGCGTGAGGTATTGCCAACATGCCGCCAACTACGCTCCGTCCCCTCCCTTCCTCGCCCCGCTTGGGAAAGGAAGGGGAGGCTGGAGGGAAGGTGAGAGCACCAACCATCTCCCCTCCTCGCCCCGTGTGGGAGCGGAAGGGGCTGGGGAGATGATGAGGGGGCGCTAATTCATCGATCACGCTCTTAGCCGCCTCTCGCTACTCGACAGTAATGACCTTCAAGAAATTGGTTGGCCCGTAGAGATACACCGGATGACCACCGCTCAACACAATCAGATCGCCACGCTGGACAATCCTCATATCGCGCATGTGGCGAACAATCTGCTGCTCAAGTTCACCAAGCCGATCACGGGCTTCAATCATAATAGGAGTCACACCCCAATAAAGACTGGTGCGGCGTGCCGTCTCTTCAGAAGGGCAGAAGGCAAGGATCGGTACCTGCGGGCGATAGTGAGATACTAATCTCGCACTGGCTCCGCTCTGGGTAAGAACGACAATAAAACGCACCGGTAACGCATTGGCAATGGTGCAGGCAGCCGCAGCGATTGCCCGTGGGGTTGATTGGGCAGTGGTAATCTCCCAGCGTGGCGATGTTGAATGCGGACTACCGATCAATGAATCCTCGACGGCATCGGCAATCAGTGCCATCATTTGCACTGCTTCAATCGGATAGGCGCCAGCAGCCGTCTCGCCACTCAACATGACTGCATCGGTGCCATCGAGGATAGCATTGGCAACATCACTGGCCTCTGCCCGCGTCGGACGTGGGTTGTGAATCATCGACTCGAGCATCTGGGTAGCCGTAATGACCGGCAACATAGCCCGATTGGCAGCCGCAATAATCTGCTTTTGCACAATGGGCACGCGCTCTGGTGGCATCTCAACACCCAGATCACCGCGCGCCACCATAATACCGTCAGCCTCAGCCAGAATCTCTGGTAGCACATCGAGTGCTTCAGGACGCTCGATCTTGGCGATCACGGGTGTTTGCTTGCCTGCCCGCCGAATAAATTCCTTCACTTCCCGAACATCGCTGGCCCGCCTGACAAACGAGAGTGCAACATAGTCAACACCCTGTTCGAGACCAAAGGCGAGATCGACGAAATCTTTCTCGGTTGCGGCCGGCGCACTCACCCGCACGCCTGGCAGATTGATCCCCTGATGTTCGCGCAAACGGCCACCGTGAACAACTTCCGTTTCAACCTCGGTGTCGGTATGACCGATAACGACTAACTCAATGAGACCGTCAGAGAGTAGAATCCGATCACGTGGCCGCACATCGAGCGGTAGCGCACGATACGTCGTGCTGACTCGGTTGGCGTTCCCGACGATTGGCTCGGTTGTAATGACAAAGCGCTGTCCGGCCACCAGTTCAACCGGTTGTCCGTTTTCAAGCGGGCCGGTACGAATTTTCGGCCCTTGTAAATCTTGCAAAATTGCCACGTGCCGGCCGGCCTCTGCTGCGGCCCGACGTACCATCGCAATCCGTGCCGCGTGTTCGGCATGCGTTCCGTGCGAAAAGTTGAGACGTGCAACATTCATACCGGCTCGAATCAAGCCGGCGATCCGCTCAGGGGTGCTGGTCGCCGGACCCAGAGTAGCAACAATTTTCGTGCGACGCATATACTCCACGTTTCACTATCGCTGCCCTGCCAGCATTGCGCTGAGTCAATGAGACCGATCTGTGCGACTGACAGCTCGTGTGCCATCACGCTGATTCCTCACCTCATTGGGGAAGTGGGATGCAAGGTGAGAGAGTGAGAATGCTGCCCTGCCTCATCGGCTGCAACCTGCACCCACTGTTTCGCTAGCGGTCATCATTGACGAGAAACACCACCTGACGGGCAGCCGCCCATCACTTGTGTATCACTGCGAGTATATGCCAGTCTGCCGATTTGTGCAAGGTTGTCAACGCAACAGTTGCTTATGGCCCAACCGTCACAAGCGGCGCAATCTGAGCAAACAGCTTCTCGCCGATCCCCCTTACCTCTCGTAGCTCATCAATACTCTGATATGGCCCTTTGGTGTTGCGCCGCTCGATGATTCGTGCCGCCAATGCCGCACCAATACCGGGCAATTCTTCCAAATCGGCTGCGCTTGCCTGATTCAGATTGAGTAAGCCAGCGCCAGATTGATCATTGGCTGGCAGAGACAAGACCGTTTCACCCACAAATGGAACACGAATGTGATCACCATCGCGCACCGGCGCCGCCAGATTGAGGCCACTGATGTCGGCCTCTGCAATCAGGCCACCTGCGGCTTGCAGCGCATCGATCACGCGCGCATTGAACGGCAAGCGGTAAACATCTGGAGCCGCAACTGCCCCCGATACGTAAACAACCGTGAGCGCGACCGTTGGAGTTGGGAGACTCAGGGTACTCTCTTCGAGCAGTGGCGCTTCTGGCGATGAAACAACGGCCCGAAGTTCTGGCCCAAACGCGATCAAGAAACCGCCGACTATGGCACAAATAAGCGCCAGTAACCGTCTTGGCTGCCGATACCACGGTAAGCAGGAATCACGCATGTCAACGTAAGTGTCACCTTCCATCGCTGCGACCTCCATCGTGCATCAAGATCCGTCATATAAGAAACCGCAGAGACCACGCAAAAGTAACGCCAATTTCCAATAGAACGTTAATACTGCACTATCACGCTACAGATACCGACGTGCTACAGTATCATCAGCACAAATTCAGGAGGTGGACGTATGTCCTTCAACACAAATCGATTTACGCAAAAATCATACGAAGCGATTGCCGCCGCTCAGGCAGCGGCTGAACGTCTCGGTAATTCGGAGGTACAACCGGAACATCTGCTCTACGCCTTACTCGACCAGAGTGACGGTGTGGTGCCACAGGTGTTGAGCAAGCTGAATATACCGGTTGGCGCCCTCAAACAACAGGTAAACAACGAAATCAGCCGCTTCCCCCGCATCAGCGGTGGTGGTGTGCAGGTACAACTCGGTTCGCGATTGCGGACAGTTCTGGTGAAAGCGCACGATGAACTGGCGCAGTTCGGTGATGAATATGTCAGTACCGAACACTTGTTGCTGGCAATTCTCGATCATGCCGGTGGCGGCGCCGAACGAGTGCTGAAACAAGCCGGTTTAACCCGTGACAAGTTACTGATGGCACTGCGTGAAGTACGTGGCGCTCAACGGGTAACCAGTCCTAACCCCGAAAGCACCTATGCCGCACTCGAACAGTACGGTCGTGATCTAACCGAACTGGCTGCCCGTAACAAACTCGATCCGGTTATCGGGCGCGATGAAGAGATTCGGCGCGTGATCCAGATTCTGTCGCGCCGCACCAAAAACAATCCGGTGCTGATCGGCGAACCGGGCGTTGGGAAGACGGCGATTGTCGAAGGGCTGGCGCAACGGATCGTGCGTGGTGATGTGCCGGAGGCGTTGAAGAACAAACGGGTGATCGCACTCGATATGGGTGCCTTGATTGCCGGTGCGAAATATCGTGGCGAGTTTGAAGAGCGGTTGAAAGCCGTCTTGAAGGAGATTCAAGAGCGCGACGACATTATTCTGTTCGTCGATGAGCTGCATACGGTGGTTGGCGCCGGCGCCGCCGAAGGAGCAATGGACGCTGGCAATATGCTGAAACCTATGTTGGCCCGCGGCGAACTGCACATGGTCGGTGCAACCACGCTCGATGAGTATCGCAAACATATCGAGAAGGATGCGGCGCTTGAACGGCGCTTCCAGCCGGTCATGGTTGATCCACCGTCGGTCGAAGATACTATCTCGATCCTGCGTGGTCTCAAAGAGCGCTACGAAACCCACCACGGTGTGCGAATTACCGACGGCGCCCTCATCGCAGCGGCAATGCTCTCGGATCGGTACATTTCCGACCGCTTCTTACCGGATAAGGCCATTGACCTGATCGACGAAGCAGCGGCCCGTCTGCGGATGGAGATCACTTCTGATCCGCAAGAACTCGACGATCTCAAGCGACGGATCATGCAACTTGAGATCGAGCGCGAGGCACTGCGCAAAGAGAAAGATCAGGCCAGTAGAGAACGGCTTGAGAAACTCGAACAGGAACTTGCCAACCTGCGCGAGCAGCGTTCTGCGCTTGAAGCACAGATTCAGCGTGAACGGCAAGAGCTAGAGCGCATCCAGCAGATCAAGGAGAAGATTGAACAGACCCGTGCTGCCATCGAGCAGGCCCAACGTCAGTACGATTACAACAAAGCGGCCGAATTGCAATACGGTACGCTGGTTGGCCTTGAACGTGAATTGCAGGCTGCCGAAGCGCAACTGGGCAACCAGAGTCGGTTACTGCGCCAGGAAGTTACCGAAACCGACATCGCCGAGATTGTCTCGAAGTGGACCGGCATCCCAGTTACCAAACTGCTCGAAGGCGAACTGGAGAAGCTGGTGCACATGGAAGAGCGTCTCCACCAGCGCGTTGTTGGGCAAGATGAGGCAGTCACTGCCGTATCGAATGCCATCCGACGCGCTCGTGCCGGCCTTCAGGACCCGAACCGTCCGTTGGGGAGCTTCCTCTTCCTCGGCCCAACCGGAGTTGGTAAGACCGAGCTGGCCCGTGCCTTGGCTGAATTCCTCTTCGACGACGAACAGGCGATGATCCGCATCGATATGTCGGAGTACATGGAAAAGCACTCCGTTGCCCGTCTGATCGGTGCGCCACCTGGCTACGTCGGCTATGATGAGGGTGGACAGTTGACCGAAGCCGTGCGCCGCAAACCGTACAGTGTTGTGCTGTTCGATGAGATTGAAAAGGCGCACCCCGATGTCTTCAACGTCTTGCTCCAGGTGCTTGACGATGGTCGGTTAACCGATGGGCAAGGGCGAGTGGTAAACTTCAAGAACACGGTCATCATTATGACCAGCAACATTGCCAGCGCAACGATCCAGGAGCTGACCCGTGCGGGTGCCGGGCAGAGCGAAATCCGGGCGGCAGTGATGGAAGAGTTGCGCAGCGTGCTCCGACCGGAGTTCTTGAACCGGATCGATGAAGTGATCGTCTTCTCGCCGCTCAGCCGCGAGCATATCGACCAGATCGTCGAGATTCAGATCAACCGACTGCGCAAACTGCTTGCCGACCGCAAGCTCAATCTGACGCTGACCGATGCGGCACGAGCGCAGTTGGCTGCCGAGGGGTACGACCCGGTGTACGGTGCACGACCACTCAAGCGGGTCATTCAACAGCGCATCCAGAACCCACTGGCGCTGCAACTACTCCAGGGGGCCTTCCCCGAAGGAAGCACGATTGTGGTTGATGTCGAAGGCAACAACTTCGTGTTCCGCCGCGGTTAATAACCCGACTGCATACGGCAAAGAGAGGCGAACATAACGTTTCGCCTCTCTTTGTGTTCTGGCCCACTGCCTCTTCACTGCTGCGGGGCAGGTTGAAAAGCTCTACAGTCGCCCCTGACGAAGTGCCAGAATCATCTGCTGAACGACCTCTAAGGGTGTTTTGCCGTCGGTAGCGATCGTCATATCAGCTACCTCTGCATACAAAGGCATCCGCCGCACACGCAGCTCGGCCAGGCGTGCTGCGGCATCACCGAACAACAACGGACGCTGTTCAGCATCGGCGGCAAGCCGCTGTAAAATCGTTTCATCGCTCGCGTCGAGCCAAATTACCGTTGCCTGTTCACGTAACATCCGGCGGTTTTCAGGCTGTAGAACAATACCGCCACCGGTTGCAATTACCTGTGTTTCCCGTAATGCTTCGGTCAGCGCAGCCGTTTCGCGGAGGCGAAATTCTGCTTCACCGTAGGTTTGAAACAGATCGGCGACACTCATACCGGCAGCCGCAGCGATAGCGGCATCAGTGTCGTACCAGGGACAACTCAGCGCACGCGCCAGCAAACGGGCCAGCGTCGATTTACCGCACCCGCTGAGTCCTACCAAAGCGACCGGTCGCTCTAGCCAGTTTGAATCCCAGACCATAGATAATGCTGCTCCTATGCAGTGGGCTGCGCTGCTGTTCGTTGCAGACGCAAGCTCCAGATCACAAACGCCGACAGTGCATACGCAACCGCAGCCGCGACGATCTGCGGTCCGTAGCCAAAGATTGGTACCACCCAACCCCAGATAACCGCTGAAACGGCCCACCCTCCTGCCCAGAGCAGGCTCATCAGACTCATCGCCAGTCCTCGCTGTACTGTTGGTGTTGCTCCCATTACCAATGCATCGTTCATTGGATAGCTGGCTGCGATGAAGAAGCCACGGGCGAAGAAACCGATAATTGCCAGTGGCAACCAGGGTGTCAACATTAAGAGCATAGCCGGCGCAGCACCCAGGCGAAGCAACGCTGCGCCATGCTGCAAGCCGATCCGTCGTACCACCGGCGCCCCAAACAGTGCACCGATTCCAGCACCTAATGAAGCTACTGCCAGGGCTAAACCAACACTGGCATCATCAAGACCGAACTGATCACGAAAAAACAGGTTTTGGAACGGCAAAATTGCCCCGCCACCAACACCGAGCAGAAACGAGGGGAAGGCAAACCAGAGCAAGGTAAGCCATGAACGTCGAGCCGTACTCACCTCTGCTGAGGTAATGTCGGCGGTTTGTTCAACCACTGCCGGGAGACGGGCGAGAACCGGCAGCAACGCCACAATACTCAGCACGATCACCGAGGTCAGAGCCAGGCGGTACGCTGGGGTTGATCGCGGATCAACGGCGATTATCCCGGCGGCGAGCAGTGGCAACATACCACCAACCGCACTCCCAATCAGACCAACGATCAGTGTCGCCGAAGCATTCATCCCAAAGACCAATGGCCGCTGATCCTCACGGGTTACTAGCGCCAACAACGGTGTGACGGCAGTCGCGGACAGTAAATAACTTGCGCCGACGACAAACTGTGCCGTTATCAACCAGGGAAGCGCGGGCGCCTGGAGTAAGCCGATCCATCCCACGGCATATACCACAACACCAACAATCATTGCCCGTTGCGGCCCTAAACGGTCAATCAGCCATCCCATGGGCAGTCCCATCACCATACCGGCTGCCCGGCCCACCATTGATAACAATCCGACATCATTGACGGTATAGCCCTGGCTGATGAGATAAAAATTAAACAGGATGTCGGCAATACTCAAGGCAAAGCCGAACAGAAAACTGTGTGCCAGAATGCGCCACACTGCAAACGGGATTTGGGCCAGAGATAGGCGCAAGTTGGCGGTGATGGACGTCATACATGCTCCATGTTGACATGGCAAATGTTCCGAGAGCTTAGGATACCACAACTTGAGCGATATGCCATCCAACGTGCGTCTGATTGTTCGTTACTTGGCAATGGTGATGGAGAAGCAACAAGTAGGGGCAGGCTGAGAACCCACCCCCGTGAGGTGTCGCTGCTGCAAGAGTTGCTGTTCGCCCTTGAACCCACTGTTAACAGTTCACCATCCCAAGAGATGCCACTGGCAACGACCGAAAACGGTCGTTGTTCAACAACTTCCGGTCAAGGGATGAAGAAACACACACGACGACGGTTCTGTCTCCAGCTCATTCGCGTCATCAAGCGAAAGTTCCTGTAAGCCCAAATTCACGCGCCAGAACGTATCAATGGTAGCCGGTATCTCCGATGCAGTTGCCGTCACAATCGGCAGAAGCGCCGCCGAACTGTCAACTTGCAATGCCGGGTGCATTGAACGGAGGTAGGCAAAATGAGCGGCTATCACACCATCGGTCCGCGCCTCGGTTAGCCCAATCGTAGACGATGGCAAGATAAGCGTTTGATCGTCCACCAGTACGGGCAGAACTGTTTGCAAACTATGGTAGAGCAGCTCAGTCCACTCCAGAGCATGACCGGCCAGATCGGTACGACCACATCCCCCGATCAAGAGTGCATCACCGGTTAACAGGAAACGTTCACCAAGCGGCGAAATAATACGATACATCAGATGTCCAGGCGTGTGACCAGGGAACCAATGCGCTTCAATCAGCACATGACCGAGTGGCAGTCGTTCACCACCGAGCAGTGGCTGATACCGAAACTGAGCTGGCAGTAATGTCCGTGGGTGAATGGCATCGTAAGGATGCATGTAGAGCAGCGTATGACGAGTATTGGCCAAACCAACCCCACCTGAGACCCGTCCGGCAGCAAGATGGGTTAACAAGACCCGCGTAAGGTCTGCTTGCGCATCAGCGATAATCTCTTGATACAGATGAATGTGCTGACCTGGATCGATGACCGCCGCCTCACCGGCACTGATGATCACATAACTGAGATCACCACGAGCCGGTCGGACAAGCTGAATGATCCGTCCCCAACTGGCACGAACGACCTCGTGTACGGCATAAAAATCGCGCCAGGCATCGAATCCACCGAGCAAGTAACGGGTGTTTAGTCCGCGAGCAGCGCACAACTCAGCCACATACTGCGATGAACCCTCTTTGGCGCAAATGACGGTCAGCGGCAGATCTGTCGGTACTCGGGCAATCGCCGCTGCCTCGTCTTCAATAAACTCGAAGTAAGGAATATTGATCGTTGGAATGGGGTGCCGTCCACGTACCCGATTGCGGGCAAATTCCTGTTCATTGCGCACATCGAGGATGAACAGTGGTTGTTCGCTTGACAATTCGGCATACAACTCTGCTGGAGACAGTACACCGACTTCTATATGAGGATGATTGAGTGTCGTCATTGCGCACTCCTTCGTAGCGATTGGGCTTCCTTGCGCAACCATGTTGTCAGTGTAGCGAGAGCAGTCTGCTGGAACAAGTGTAATTCGGGTGACCTGAGTTGTGATCTCTCTTCTCGAAACGCTTCATCCTTCGCTGCGCGATGGCCGTGGTTTTGCGGGCTGGAACGATACCAACACTCGATAGATGGTCAGGAACAGAACACTTCCACCGCTAAACCAGTACCATCCGGCAAGAAGTTCACTGTCACTGCCGCTGAATAAGGCGTGTAACAGGCTCAGCAGCCAGATCACAAAGCTGAGGAAGTGGATAAGCCGCCAGAGGGTCCGACCAATCCATTGCTTGACGTAGAAACTGAAGCTGATGATTGCCATGCCGTAGAGGGCCAATTGCCCCAGCCCCACCCAGAACGGTTCGTAGCCGCTGTATCCAAATGGGGTGAGCACCTGCTCGAGAGTTGCGCTAATGTAACGATCGCCGAGCAAGATCAAGGCGTGGAAGATAGCAAAGGCCAACCCCAACAAACTGGTGTGCTGGTGCAGATCGAACGCTCCCGGCCCACCTGGCCACAACTTTGCCATCCGGTTCGTCATTAAGAGACCAAACACCATCGACAACCAAAGCAGTCCGTAAGCAGCGACCGCACTACTGCGGGAGAGATACCAGTAAGCCTTGGGTTCCTCGCCTAACAGGGAGGCGCTGAGGTTGGGTGCCCACGCAGGTAATACCATCACGGCGCCAAATGCACCCAGTACCGCACCGACCAGCAGAATGAAGAGGGTTGAAAGCGACATTGCTGGTGGAAGATCGACCAGTTCTGGATTGGCCGTCATCGTGCGTTGCGGGCGGGCTGGCCGTGGCGATGCCTTGACTTGATTATCCTGTCCAGTCTGTAGCGGCTGATCATTTGTTGCTGGATGTACACTCATACGCTTGGTCCTCCATTTGAATTGATGTCAGAGCGATTACCGACTCACTGACATTGATGATTGCCAGCAATAACGGTCAACATTTGGGGTGCGGATGATCTGACCATCGCGATGTACCAGTAACCCGGCCATATTGGGTTGATCGGCTAACCAATGCCAGCCTGCCTCGGCGCCGAGGATCAATACCACCTTGGCGGCCATTTCTGCCAGCGACAGCGTCGATGCAATCACTGTCGCGGTGAGGAGATCGGTGCGCACCGGATCACCGGTGCGCGGATCGATGAGATGGTGCTGCCACCTCCCATGGTGAATCCAGCGTCGGTAATCGACCCCCGACGTAGCCACCCCACCTCGTCTCAGCATGAGCAATGCGAGACCCCGATCAGGATGAAACGGATCGGCCACTTCAATCGGCCAGGGAGAACCATCACGACGTGGGCCACTAAGGGCAATATCGCCACCAGCATCCACCAATGTCGGATAGCGACGTCCCAGGCGACGTGCAATCAGTGTCGCTGTCCAACCTTTTGCACTGCCCCCCAGGTCAAGGCGCATACCGGCAGGAATGGCGACAGTACGGCGACGTGGATCGCACTGTATCAGACGCCAGTCAGGCACCGGTGAGGGCGTTCTTAAATCGGCTGCTGATATACCGGCCATCTGACGAAAATCGCGATCATAACCGGCAGTATGCAGCGCCTCACCCACCGCCGGCGTCACTAGACCATCACTACGGTATGCCATCCACAGCGCGTGTTGCAACGCTCGCCAGAGTGTCTGTCCAACCCGCTGTGGCCCACGTCCAGCGCAACGATTGAGCGCATTCAGGTCACTGTGCGGCTGGAAGCGGCTTAATATGCGCTCGTAGGCACGAAACGTCTGGTAGGCGCCAGCAAATGCACTCCGAGCGTTCGCTTCATCGCTATCGATCACAATCGTTATTGTTGAACCCATCGCCCAAAAGCTGCGCTGTTGCATCGCCGGTGTCTCCTCAACGTGATGATCGGGTCCGAGCAGCCGGAGCTGGCGCCGGAGCCGGCGCCGGAATGGTAACTTCGCGCAATGCTGGCGCCGCTGGCGCGGGTGGTGGTGCCGCTGGCGCGGGTGGTGGTGCCGCTGGCGCGGGCGGTGGCGCCGCTGGCGCGGGTGGTGGCGCCGCTGGCGCGGGCGGTGGCGCCGCTACCTGATCGCGGGCCGGAATGTTTAGCGGCACAACAGTTGGTAGCACCGGCAGCATTGGATCGTCAGTTAACCATGGTGGCAACGGTTGTCGCTCAACCGCCGGTGGCTGGACAGCGATTTGTGGCGCGGCGATAGCGACTTCCGGTGGATTCTGTGCTGTGAGCCATCCCCAACCACCAATCGTCGCTGCGAGGGCTGCGGTGCTGATCGCCCATTTTAATCCTGAGACATCGGCACGCATGGGTTTTCGGGTCTGATTCATCGTAGTGCTCCTTCGGCAAGCAATTACTACCTCGTTCTAATCATCTTTCTTATCCTTGTCGTGATCGTCATCTTTCTTGTCCTTGTCGTGATCGTCATCTTTCTTGCCATCATCATTCTCATTGACGGTATTTTTCACCTTAGCGTACACAACCTGGCCGCTATACGCATCAACATACACCTCACTGCCATCAGCAAACTTGACTTCATAAACATCCACACCGTGCTCGTATTCACGCTTCACCTTCGCAACCGTGCCACCGCCCATGTAAGCAACAGCGGCTGCGATTGCCTGATCTTCGTTAATCGCATTGGCCACCTGAGTACCTGTACTGATCGTGTTTGCCAGAATCGCGCCAGTCTGGGCATCGACGTATATTGCACCGCGATCAAATACCACTTCGTAGGCAGGCACACCCTGTAGACGAACCAGCTCTGGAGCACGTATCAAGGTAGCGCCCTGAGCATTAGCTTGCGCGATAGCCTGAGCCTGTTCAGGTGAGACGGCGTAGACAGGCGCTGGCGGAGCAGCAGGCGCTGGCGCTGCTGGCGCAGGGGCTGGCGCTGCTGGCGCCGGAGCAGCAGGCGCTGGCGCTGCTGGCGCCGGAACAGATACCTGCGCTGACATTTCGTTCAGTTCACGTTGTGCGGTATTCAACTGTTGATTGGCTTCGGCCAACCGCCGATTTGCCTCAGCCAGAGCAGCCTGATACGCTGCTTCACGCTCACGTAGAAGGGCTTCAGCCGTCGGATCGAGGGCCGGAACAGAGATCGGCGTCATTTCAACTACAATCTCGGTAGGTACCGGCTCAGGGCTTGATGTTGTACTTATCCGACTGACTACACCACCGATCACGACCAACATAAACGCCGTCAGGGTTGCTGCAATGAATAACATTGTGCGATTCATCATGACACCTCCCTACATTTGTTCAAATTGCAGAGCATTCACAAAACAAACTAGTCATCGTCACGTTCACCCGATCCCATACCGGCACCGCCAGGCGTACCTCCGATCAATGCCTGGATTTCGGCTGGCGAGAGTCGAGCTTCAGGATGCAGGACCAGATACTGACGTGGCGGCATTTCGCCCTCTCGCACCACTTCGGCAATCTCTGCGGCCAATTCAGTCGGTTCGCGCAGCGGGAGCGAGAAGTTCAACTTGTTTCGACCTTTGATCACATCGTAGGTAATCAGCCAAGAAGCAGGGGCAATCTTGCTGTACCACGGCCAGACCGTTTCGTTACTGTGACAATCGTAGCAGGCGCGCCGGGCAATACTCGCCGCTTCCGGTGTCGTCCAGGCAACATCATTCAGTACTGGTGGATTCGTCTGCCAGGCCCAGACCGGCACCAGTTGCATGAGGATGAAGATTGTCACTAGCCCAATGAATACGTTACGCGGTCGGAAGAATTGTTTCAGCATAGTCGTTCCTCTCATCATTGATTGCCGTCTACGCCCCTCAGAGTAGCGACCTTTTCTCAAAAGTGTCTTAGAATGGCAGCAATAATTTCCAATCTTTTTCCAAGATTCGTGCGGTATAACCGATAGAGAGAAAATGATTCAGCGTGTCTTACGTTGTTTGCAAAAAATCATCTCTGGGAGTAGCATGTGCGGATTTTAATCGTAGAAGATGACAAACGACTAGCCCGTTTGATTGAGCGTGTCTTACGTGATGAACGACATTCTGTGGATGTCGCGCATGACGGTGAGAGTGGGCTTGATCTCCTGTTACAGGGCACCTACGATGTAGCCATCATTGATTGGATGCTGCCAGGCCGTGATGGTCCATCAATTTGTCGTGCTGTACGGGCAGCCCGTTTACCGACAGCATTGCTCTTACTAACGGCTCGCGGTCAGATTGAAGATAAGGTGCTGGGGTTTGAAAGTGGCGCCGACGATTACCTGGTAAAACCATTTGCCTTTGAAGAATTACTGGCCCGTATCCGCGCCCTTGGTCGGCGTTTTAGCCCCAATCTGGGCAACGATGAACTACGCGCCGGTGCGCTCGTCCTCGATCTGCGCACCTATACAGCACGACGGGGTGAGCGACAGCTTGATCTGACGCCGACCGAGTGGCGATTGCTTGAGTATCTGCTGCGGAACGCCGGTCAAACACTCACGCGCCAACAGATTCTTGATTATGTCTGGTCGTTTGAGCACGACGTACAACCCCAGATAGTTGATGTCTATATCTCGTATCTGCGGCGGAAACTCAACGCCCCAGGTGAGCCTGACCCGATCGTCACGGTACGTGGTATTGGGTATCGACTGGAGGTAGAGCGTGTTTAAACTTCTGCGCTGGCAGTTTACCCTGTTTTACGCGCTGGCTGCGGTGGCGATCATCGGGTTGGTCGCTAGCGGAGCTTACGTAATTGTGGCCCGTTATTTCGAGCGTACCACCGATCTGGCTCTTTACCATAAAATGGTGCATGAGTTTCATTCGCTGAACGCCCCGCTCCCGCCCGAACTCACGTATGCCGACATCGACTGGTCGATCTTGCGCAATGAAGGCGGAATCACTCGTTCACGCATGTTAAGTGCAGAAGAAGCAGGCCGGATCGCGCTGTCGGTACGTGGTGGTCAGATTAAGCGTATTGAACTGAAAGACAACGGTCGGTATTACGAGGTGAAACTTCGTGATGATAGTGAAATCACCATCGACGCATACAGCGGTCAGATTGTCGGTATCGAGATCAAAGACCCCCAACGTGATCCTATTACCGGTATTTCCTCACCACCAATAGCCTATGATGCTGAGATTGCTTCGATCTTCGTGTTACCGCTCGATGCGCAGGGTCGGATCCTCTTCAACCCCAATCCGGCAGCTCTGCCAATGACTGCCGATAAAGAAGCATTGGCAGCCGCATTACAGAACGGCTCGGATTTACGCACCATTACCGTTAGTAACGGACAACGGATCAGACTACTCACCTACCGCCTGACCCGTCCTGATGGCCCGGCGGCTCTACAATTAGGACGTTTACTCACCGATCAAGAGCAAGTGCTCAATCAACTGATGATCGGTCTTGTCAGCTTTGGTTTTGTCGGTGCCATAATCATTGGCATCGCTAGCTGGTGGTTAGCCGGACGCGCCCTGCGGCCCGCAGAAGACGCCTGGGCACGCCAGTTACGCTTTATTGCCAGTGCCAGCCATGAAATGCGTGCCCCACTAACACTGATTCGCGCCAGTGCCGAAGTTGCTCTGCGTAGTACAACCGATGACGATCACCGCGAATTGCTGAGCGACATCTTGAGTGAGAGCGATCATATGCGCCGACTGGTCGATGATCTCCTGACCCTCTCGCGACTTGATAGTGGGGCATTAACCCTCCAACGACAAAGGATTGACCTCAGAGATTTCCTGAGCGAATTGCACCGCCACGTGAGTCGGTTGGGTGAAGAGCGAGGTATCACAGTGATGCTCAATAACGCATCTGGTGTCGTGAATGCCGACCCTGACCGATTACGTCAAGTATTACTGATCCTGATCGATAATGCCCTGCGCTATACACCGGTTGGGGGCACGATTACGATCAGCGCAGAACTGGTCGGGAAGTATGTGCGCCTGAGCGTGCGTGATACCGGTTGCGGGATCGCACCTGAACATCTCCCACACCTTTTCGAGCGTTTCTATCGCGTTGATCCGGCACGCGAACGGACTGGTAGTAATGCCGGGCTTGGCCTCTCAATCGCCAAAGGACTGGTTGAAGCCCACGGTGGCACGATTGGGGTTGAGAGTACACTCAATCAAGGTACGCTCGTGTGGTTTACGTTGCCGGCATTGGTAGAGCAACAGTACACCGACGGACGTGAAAAGAAAGAAAGAGTAGTAAGGGGAAGGTGAGAGGGCAATTTTCTCTCTTCCTCGCCCTCTGCGGGAGCGTAAGCAGGAAGGGGAAACGGTGAGGACCAACATCTCCGTACACGAAATCTAAAGACGTTCCCCCCTGACCCCGTCGGGTCGAGAACCTGACCCGCACCGGCAGCACTATGCAGCCGGTAGCGTAAACCAGAAGGTCGAGCCATGACCTTCCTGACTACTGGCCCAAATGCGTCCGCCATGCCCCTCGACCAGATGTCTGGCAATTGCCAGACCTAACCCGGTACCACCAGCGTGACGGGTACGTGCGCGATCGACTTTGTAAAAGCGTTCAAAGATACGTGGGATTTCGTGTTTGGGAATGCCGATACCGGTATCGCTGACACTGATCAAGAGCCACGTTCCTGCCTGATGGGGCGGACGCTCCGCATACGAGGGTGGATCATCGTGCTCGAGGTTGAGCACCTGCGCCGCCACCGTAATTGTGCCATGTTCGGGAGTAAACTTGACTGCGTTATGCAGCAGGTTCAGCAAAACCTGCCCAATCCGATCCCCATCCATCAGCGCTAATGGGAGATCACCACCACTGACTGCACAGATTGTCTGTTGCTTACGGTCAGCCTGGGGGCGGATGCGTTCAACAGCACGCTCGATAACCGGCCAGACCGGCAACGGTTCCAGTTTGAGGGAAACACGGCCTGACTCAAGACGGGAAAGTTCGTGCAGTTCTTCCACTAGTTGAGTAACTGCGTCAATCTCTTGCATCATCTGGGCTAGCATTCGACTGGCAATGTCGGGTGGTGGTGCAGATTGTAGTGTCTCAACCAGCAGTTTCAGCGATGCCAGTGGAGTACGTAGCTCGTGTGAGACATTGGCTACCAGATCACGGCGCGCCCGCTCGAGCATACTAATCTGGGTCAGGTCGCGAATGGTAATGAGTGTACCTACCGGCTTCTCACTATCTTCTATTAATGGCACATAGTGCAAATGAAGTGTCCGCCCGGTTGTAAGCGGGCGGATCGTCAACTCCCTGCGTTCACCATCGGTCAGAACTTCTTGCGCCAGATGATCGGCCTGATGATCACGTAAGAGCATAATCAGACCGTGACCAACGACCGGTGCTTGCGCAGCCAACAAATGTACTGCCAGGTCGTTGTGGAAAACGATAGAGCGTTCAGTATCAACGACGATCACGCCACTATCAATCGCTTGGGTCAGAGCCAGGAAGAGTAACTGGCGGTTAATATCGAAAAAAGCAGGTTTTTCGGAGGTGACACTTGACTCCAGTATAGCAGAAGCAACCACACGGTCAGGCTGTTGAGGAGGTAGCTGATCAGGAGGTGGTATGACGGGCAATGACGAGCGAGCGATCCGACGCTGTCGATGGGCAACCACGACGAGCACTATCGTCAGAACAATCGTGGCCACGGTAAGGGTTAATTCAAGCAGCGTCATTGGTGCGATTTACACTTCGTCAGTGGGTGGTTCAAACCGATAGCCAACTCCACGAACCGTCTGAATATAAGTCGGCTTGCTGGGGTCTGGCTCAATCTTCTCGCGCAACCAGCGAATATGTACGTCAACTGTTCGACTATCGCCAATGAAATCCTGGCCCCAGACCCGTTCGAGTAAGAGATCACGAGTGAGGGCAATCCCACGGTTACGCATCAGGCAGGTTAGCAGATCAAACTCTTTCTGCGGCAGATTGAGTTCCTGACCATTGCGCCATGCCCGTCGACTACTGGTGTCCACCCGAATAGCGCCTGCCTCGAAGATTTCACGCACAATCGAATGCGGCTGCCGTTCACTGCGTCGCAGAATAGCTCGGACACGAGCCAGAAACTCACCAAGACTGAATGGCTTGCTCATATAATCATCGGCACCCAGTTCAAGACCAGCGATCCGATCAACTTCATCCTGGCGAGCGGTGAGCATGATAATCGGCACATCACTCTCTTGACGAAGGATACGGCAAACCGAAAAGCCATCGAGGCGGGGCAGCATAATATCGAGCACGACGAGGTCAGGCTGATCACGACGTACCCGGTCGAGGCCCTGCACACCATCAGCGGCAACAATAACGCTATACCCTTCACGTTCGAGGTTGTAGCGCAACGTCTCGGCCAGCGTCGTCTCATCTTCAACGATCAGAACTGTCGCCATAGCCACTCCACATACAATGACCGCCGAATTACGGTCGGCGGTCATTGCCACTTGGCGCATGTGGTCGGGGCGGAGGGATTTGAACCCACGACCCCCGCGTCCCAAACGCGGTGCTCTACCAGGCTGAGCCACGCCCCGTCGCCCATAAGGTTACCAGCAGTTGGGCTATTTTGTCAAGCGTCATCGTTCAGTTCGGGGGGCAATACAGGTGGCCCGCTACGCGGTCGAAGTTGCAAGCGCGCACGTACTCGTGCCATCTCGCCAACAGCCAGCCGTGCTTCGGCTATCCATTCGCGATGTTCAAACGCAAACGCACGAGCGATATAGGCCAGGGCACTGCTACGGGTATCAGCAATCCCCACTGCCACCAGCAGATCGAGCAATTCACGTTCGGCGCGACCGAGCCGTGTCATAACCGGTACCGTGCGGGTAGTGAAGAGCACTTCATGCTCGTCTGCACGCATCCCCCATGCAACCGGCACGCCGCTATGCCGCTCAATTTCACGTGCGATCCGCATTCGGTTCCGGCGAGTCTGTTCGCGCAACCGTGGAATCTCTTCGACCGGCTGGCTGATCTCGAGAATAATGAGAATCTCATCGCTGTAACGTCTGATCTCCGGCGGCCCGGCCTGTACTTCAGGCGGTAAATATTGGCTGATCAGCCGTTGAATCTCTTCGTCGTGCATTGAATGTATCCTTGCGGAGCAAGTGGCTCCTATTCCTGACTTTCCCATCATACCACAGACAATGACAGTTAACGTTGACGAAGGGCAGTGCTCATCATCAAACCGGCCAGCAACCCGATGAGACATACGGCAGCGCCAAAGACGAAGGTCTCGCCAATAACTTGGGCAGCAATCTCCATCAGAAACCTGACCGGATCGGTGACAGCGAGCGGGTTATCGACGCCTGCACGTCGCAATTCATCCTGACGATGCACGCCCCACATGGTCAGAATTGCGACGCCAACCGTCATACCTACCAGGCGCAGGGCGATGACCAGTGCCGATGCAGCTCCACGCCGATCTTCACCCGCGTAGGAAACCACTGTGTCAGCGACCGGCGCAATCACCAGACCTAAACCAATACCGGTCAAGGCCAGCTCCAGACCCATCCGCACATAAGTGACATCCGGACCCCAGAACACCATCAGACTATAACCAAGAAATGCCAGGCTCAAACCCAATACGGTTGGTAGCCGCGCTCCAAAACGTGCGGTCAGGAAACCTCCGGGAAGTGCCGCCGCCGCCATCGTCAGGGTTAGTGCCGAAAGCATCCAGCCCGCATCCCAGGCTGCAATACGCAAAATGTTACTGTCGTTCGGATAGTAGAGCAACAACCGGGTATTGATATAGAGTGGCACATTTGTGATCGCAATCGCTAACCCAAACCCAACGACCACGTTAATCACGCAGGCAATAGCCGTATTCCGCTGAGCAAACAATTCGATACCGATCAGCGGATCGGCACTGCGTCGTTCAACCCAAACGAACAGGGCCAGCAATATCAGGGCTACCACAACCAGCGGCCCAGCGTAAGGTGGCGGGCCTAGCCGTTCGCCGTAGAAATCAGTCGCGCCCAGCTCACTCCCGGCGGCCAGCCCAACATTCAAGGCAACCAGACTGCCACTTAGCAAGATTGTCCCCGGCCAATCAAAGTGACCAGGGCGCGGTGGCGTCGGCACTTGTCGCAGTGCATACCACGTGAGCACCAATGCGACCAACCCAATCGGTACATTGAGCCAAAAAAGGAGCCGCCAATCGTCAAAGATACGCATCAGTACACCACCGTACAGATGCCCCACCATCCAACCGGCAGTGTCAACCGCGCCAATGAAACCGAGCGCCGCTGCCCGCTGCCCCGGCGCAAAGAGATCACCGACCAGCGCCATTGAAACCGGCACCATTGCGCCGGCGCCAAACGCCTGAATGACCCGCCCGATAATCAGCATCGTCAGATTCGGCGCCGCTGCCACCCATGCCGAACCGAGCAGGAAAATAATCAGACAGAGCAGATAGACCCTCCGTCGGCCAAACAGGTCAGACAAACGCCCCATAAACGTGATACTAACCGTGTAGGCCAGTAAGTAGCCACTCACCGCCCATGAAGCACGGTTTAGCTCGGTGTCAAGCGAAAGGCGCAGATCGATCATAACCTTCGGCAACGCCGCACTTATCACAGTCAGATCAACGGCGCCGATGAAAATGGCAAGACAAACGAGACCCAATGTCACCCGCGGATCAAAGGGTCGTTCCTTCACGCTGGTAAGTGCAGGGTTCTTCATGGGCATTGCACCGGTTCACGAACATCAACTGCTTTGTCATACTCGCTGAACTCAAGCGTCCAGGTACTGGGGTTCGTCGCATCGGTTGCCGTATCAACCAGAATGACCCGACTGGCGCGGAGAGTCTCTTGATCGGCCCATAGATCGGTTGCCACTGGCCCGGCACCGAGCAGGTTAAGACTGATGGCCCGTAACGATTCGGCTGGTAGCGTTCCACGTAGATGGTAATGCGGACGACCATTAAGATCTTCGATACCAACCAGCGTCACATCGGCAAAATTGTTGGCAAGTAGTGATTCGATACCAATATCTGGCGCAAATAAGACTGCCGGATCGAATGTTGAACCGGCTTGCAAACACATCCACTGGCGTGTAATCGGATTGGTAGCAAACTGCTTCCCAGACACTGAGACCGTCCGAATTTCACCAATTGCGCTCCCCAACGTGATATTGAGGATTGAGAGTACTGCATCAGGGCGACGTAAATCCCCTTCAATGCTGTTCAGAATTGTGACGCCACCGGCATCAAGCGCAACCGGCTTACCACTGAGTGTTATGCGAAAATGAGCACTCTGGCTTCTTTGGGTTGCCTGCCCAATCGCGCCAGCCAGGGCACGTGGGTCGGGCGTAGGTGTGGGGGTAGGCGGCGCCGCGATTCCGCCACATGCCGCAAGCCATACGAGAAAACTCATTATTAGCCAGTTCCAGAAGCGTTTCATAAGCCCCCTTCTTTGCCAGTGAGATACCATGGGTGTGACAGTAGTATAAAGCAAGTTGTCATCGATGAGAAATGAGAGTAATTCAGGACTTCTCAATCTCAAGGTGTTTCCGGTCGGGTGGAAATCTCCTCACCTTCTCCCCAGCATCTTCATTTCTCGCAGAGGAAGGACGCTCAGCGAGCCAGCGGCGCGCACTCCCAGCAGAGAGGGAAGAGGCTGCAAACTGCTTCCCCAAGCCTGGCAATGTGGTATGCTGCACAGAGAGTCTCGCTAAAAGCATGAGAGGTGATCACTATGAAACTGGCAATCATCGGTGCTGGTGCACTGGGTAGTGTTATTGGTTTCCATCTGGCAGCCAGCAATAATGTGATATTGATCGATCTCTGGCAAGAGCATATTAACGCTATCAATACCCATGGGTTATGTTGTGTCGCTGACGATAGCGAGCAAATTCGGTTTCTTCCGGCAACGACCGATCCTGCCCTGGTTGAGCCGGTTCCAGTGGCATTGATTACCGTCAAGGCAGCTCAAACTTCCTGGGCAGCGACAGTAGCAGCTCAGATATTGCAACCAGATGGAGTTGCCTATACATTGCAAAACGGCTTGGGGAACGCTGAATTGCTTGCCCACCAGCTTGGCACCCAGCGCGTGGGACAGGGCGTTACCACCCTTGGTGCAACTCTGGTAGCACCAGGGCGTGTTCGCCTGGCCGGTCGCGGGACAACCACATTCTCCGCGACACCATCACTGAGTACAGCTTATGCTATTGCCGATGCGTTTCGGGTCTGTTCATTGCCGGCCAGTGTTTCCACCGATTTGGTCGGCTTAGTCTGGAGCAAGTTGATCGTCAATGTCGGCATTAATGCCCTGACCGCAATCCTGAGAGTGCCTAATGGTGCACTGGCAACTATTCCCGCAGCTAGCAAGCTAGTTCGCCGTGCAGTCGAAGAAGCCGTTGCCGTTGCCCAGGCCGCTGGTATCACCATCGGATTGGCCGACCCGGTTGCCGAAACACTGGCAGTTGCGCAGGCAACGGCGGCAAATCGGTCATCGATGCTTCAGGACATCTTGCGTGGCGCCCCAACTGAGATTGAGACGATCAATGGCGCAATTGTACGTGAAGGACAACGCCTCGGTGTCCCAACACCGTTTAACGCATTCCTCTGTGATCTGATTACCGCTCTGGAAGCAACTGCACCGCTACGGGTGAGTTGACCGGTGGCGACGACGGTAAAATCCGGCTTAAGATGTTCTCGCCGCTGTGCCGCTACCGTCATCAGTGTCGCCACCATCTGCTGTGCCCGTTGCAGCAACTCATCCATTGCATCGGCGTGGGGGAGCAAGTAGAGCGCCGCTCGTAAACCGCCCGGTGCGAACGCCGGATGGTATAGCACAAACGGATCATCGCCATCGCGCCGATAAATCTCTATCGTCATTGATTGACCGGCAGCCTGCACCACCAACGTTGAGAAGACTTCATACCCTTCCCGCGCCAGCCAGCCTGCCATATCGGCAGCCATTTCTGCTGCCCGTGGTTCAGGGCGACGGTCGTAGCGCACTACCTGGAGCACGGCGAATTCCTTTCTTTACGCTGCACGCTCGGCCAGAAAGCGATTCACAGCTTCATCCAGACTGATAATTCCCGCAATGACCGGTTCGTTGTACACCGGCACAAAATCAAAAAGGAGTGAACTGGCAGTCTCTAGTTCGCGCAGCATAATGTGGGTTATCGGTCCACCAGACGGAATCATTAACTCACGCGCAGCGCGTAACGTCGCTTCGCGATCATAAGCGACACGAACGATTTGCGCCTGCCAACCGTGACCATGATCCCAGGTAAGCCGGGCATACGCTGCCCGCCAATCGCCATCGAACGGCAGACCAACTGATCCAACATTGACGACCAGTGTCTCATCAACCCGACGAACAAATGGCATATGTGTATGCGCAGTACAGAATACAGTGGCATGGGGATCAATTCTCGTTTTCAATTCGTACTGTCCATGCGTTGGCAACAGGCCATCACGGTCGTGATGAATCGAAGCGTGATAGGCCATGATCACGCCACCACGACTGGTTAAGGCCAGATTCGTCGGCAATGCAGCAACTTCCGGTAAGAGATCGACAACCTCTTGGTGAGTCCAGATAATTGGTCCTAGCAGTGCACGTCGGCCACCTTGCGGCGGACGACCCATCTGGAGATCGTGATCATAATGTAGTACGTACCCCTCATGATTCCCGCGTAGCACGTACCAACCACGTTCAGACCGCATTCGCAACGCCAGTTCAAGACATGGACGGGGCAACGGTCCACGATTGATCATATCACCAGCGATAATAACGGCGTCGGGTTGCCATCGCTCTATATCGGCAATCACAGCCGTGAAGGCAGCCAGATTGGCGTGAATATCGGCCAGAACTGCTACTTTCATCGCTACCGAACAACCTTTCGTATGTTGATGATCGACTGACACCATCTGGTAGTGTACCATGAGGATGGAACAGTTGCAGTCAGGAGAATGATCGTGCTTACCTTTGGTCGTGCACTTTGTACTGAACCAGCTATTGCCGGTAATCGCGAGTGGCTGATCACGAACGGGATTGGTGGCTACGCGGCTGGCACCATTGCTAGCACACTCACGCGCAGTTACCATGGTCTGCTTGTTGCCGCCCTCACTCCCCCGCTCGGCCGCGTCCTTACACTGGCAACCCTCGATACATATGTCAACTATCTTGGTCAACACTACGATCTCACGGCACATCGGCATGTCGGTCAACCATCTCCCGTTTGCCGGTGGCTGGAACGTTGGTGGCGTGATGGCACAACACCGGTTTGGGAATACCGGCTGGCCGACGCTCTCCTTGAACGGCGAATCTGGATGATGCCAGGCGCAAATACGACGTATATTCGTTACACGGTGCAACGCGCTTCGGCGCCACTGACACTACGGATCGATGCACTGGCGACAGCTCGTGACCATCACACGGTGAGTCAGATAGGAGATATTCCACTCCAGGTTGAACCGATGACGAATGGTCTTCGGATTGGCCCCATTGCCGGTGGTCATCACCTTCGCCTGCTCAGTGATCGGGCAACGTTCGTTCCGCTGGGTGGCTGGCTAACCGATCTCTACCTGGCGATTGAAGATGAACGCGGTCAAGCAGCCATTGACAACCTCCAGCGGATTGGCCGTCTCATTGTGACACTCGCCGAGGGCGAGTCGCTGCTTATCGCCGCTACAACTGAGTCTGCGGCAACCCTCGATAGTGCTATGGCGTGGCAGCAGCGTGCCGACTATGAAGCCGCACTGTTACGTCGGATCGACTGGACAGACGATCCGATCGTGCATCAGCTCGCGTTGGCCGCCGATCAGTTCATCGTTACCCGTCCGTTGGTCGGTGGTAAGCAGGGATGTACGATTATCGCCGGTTATCCGTGGTTCACCGATTGGGGACGTGATACGATGATTAGCCTGCCTGGGCTAACTATTCCCACCCGCCGACCAGAAATCGCCGCCACAGTGTTACGTACATTTGCCCACTTCGTTGATCGGGGTATGATCCCCAATCGGTTTCCCGATGAAGGCACGGTTCCCGAATATAATACGGCCGATGCGACGCTCTGGTTTTTCGAGGCCATCCGTGCTCACCATGCTGCTTACGCTGACGATGAGTTACTGGCCGAGTTATTTCCTCTGCTTGCCGACATCATCGATTGGCACGTTCGCGGCACTCGCGACCGAATTGGCTTAGACTGGGGAGACGGACTGCTCCGCGCCGGTACACCGACCACCCAACTGACCTGGATGGATGTACGGGTTCGTGGTTGGGTGGTAACCCCACGTTCAGGTAAGCCGGTGGAAATTAATGCGCTTTGGTACAATACCTTGCAGAGTATGGCATCGTTTGCGCATCGGCTCGGTAAGCCAGCAGAGAGCTATGAAGCGATGGCGGCAGCCGCACGTGCTGGATTCCGTCGTTTCTGGTACGAAGACGGGCAATATCTCTACGATGTGATCGATGGGCCACGCGGAGCAGACCCGACCTTGCGACCAAACCAAATCTTCGCGGTCAGTCTGCCGTACAGCCCGCTCACTCCCGAACAACAACACGCAGTGGTACAGGCATGTGCTCGCTCGCTCCTCACCAGTGTCGGGTTATGCAGTCTCGCACCTACCCATCCCGATTATGCACCACGCTACATCGGTTCGCTCTTGCACCGCGATGGAGCGTATCATCAGGGAACAGTTTGGGCTTGGTTGATTGGACCCTTTGCCAATGCGTTTTACCGCTTGACGAACGACAATGCGGCAACGCGCCGCCTACTGCTCCCACTCATCGATCATCTCGCTGATGGTTGTATCGGTACGATCAGCGAAATTTTCGATGGTGATCCACCGCATCATCCCCGTGGTTGTTTTGCCCAGGCGTGGAGTGTAGCTGAAGTGCTACGAGTGTGGTTCGATTTGAGTAAGCACCGTAGCGTAGTAGAATAGAGTATGTACGCCATTTCTCTCCCTGAGCCACAGCTCTCTGTGGCGAGAATAGAACGCTGTATTGTGGTTGGTAGTTCGTAGCGTGTTTGCAGAGTAGGGGCACAACCATGGGCCCCTACTATCCCCATACCTCAAGGTGAAGATGTGCAGCACCATCGTGTGTAGTGTCAGCATCCTCTGACAAGCGAGCTACCCCTCTCAAGCATATGGCTTACAGGCACTTATCACCAACAAGACGTGGCGAGATTGGGGTTCATCCACGACACAAGACATCGGCGAACAACCGAGGTAGGTGGTAAGTGTGTCGCTATCAATAAGCGTCGCCTGCGCCGGTTCACACCCCGTCAAGAGATACGCCTGTATCTGGAGTGGTTGCCACCCAACCCCACTCAATAACAACGACCACTCTTCACCAAGACCATCGGCAGGAGGTAGCGGTAATGGGGTAGAGGGCAAAATAGCGACCAGCTCATCTGCGTGAACACGCAGCCGAACCCAATATTCGCCGACGGTCGCAAGAACCAGCCTTCCCCCGCCACGCAGCACCCGCAGCATCTCGCGCAAAGCACGTTGCCGATCGGTGAAGAGCGGCAGGGCCGCAATGCACCAGATCAGATCGACACACTCATCGCGCAGCGGCAAATCAGCGGCATCAGCAGCAATCAGTGCCAGACCCGGTCGTTTACGCAGCACTGCGGCCTGCCGGTCAATCCCGATGATGAGCGCATTGTCGGCGCAACGTTCGTACAACCAGCAGGTTTTTGCGCTATCGCCGCACCCCAGATCGAGAGCGACCTTCGCACCGGTCGGTGTAACTGCCAGCGTTGCCTGATGAAGCAGCTCAAGATACGGTTCGTGAAGAAGTGTTATCATTGTATGCACGCATACCGAATTATTGTAAACAACACTCTTATGATCAACCAACCAATTGTCATTCGCCATTTAACCGCCTTTTACGGCCCAAATATTTACCGCCCCCAGCCTGGTGTCGTCTTACGGGTGAGTGCCCCTGCTGACTACAGCGATCAACTGCGAGCCGCGATCAAAGGTGGCGCCCTGGCTATTGGGCTGGTGATTGCTCATCTTTATGTGGTTGCCCAGGCACATCATGACAGCGTGCAGATCAGTGCCTTCTTCACGACCGGCGAACCAGAAATCGGCGTCGAACTCTGTCGGTATGTCGTTGACGGCCTTAATGCCCAATTGCGCCATGATGAAACGTGGGACGCTGATGAACCACTTATGGCGTTACGTGATCGTCGGCAGGCGCAAGCGTTGCCGGTTCAGGCACTACAACTGATCGCTAATGCTCGCCACCGCAATATACCGGCTACTATCTTCCCTGATAGAAGTATTTTGCTGGGTCAGGGTGAACGGAGCTGGATCATCTCTTACGACGAGCTACGCGCTACTCCTGATCTCCAACCACCGTGGCAGCATCTCGGTCGTATCCCCATCATCGCCATCACCGGTGAACAGTACCGCAGTCAGGCAATTGCCGAACAGGCTACGCGCTACCAGGGAGTGATCCTCGACCATGCCAATCGTTCAACAGTCATTCAGGCATTACGTGACCCTACTTGCCAGGCACTCATTGTCGGTTTCGACACCGACAGCTTGCTTCGTGAGGGGTTGCCATTCGATCAATGCGATCTGGCGATCATCACCGACCGCCAAGGCCAACGACCACCAACAGCCAGCGACGACGATGAATGGCTTAGAGCACTCGGACTACCGATGCTGTGCAGTACTTCGCCTGCATTGATCAATCTATCCGATCCGAACCTGCATCCGCTCCTGAACTACGCTCCGCATGGGGTGATCGGTTGGTCACCAGGTACGGATCATCGGTAGAGCGAATTGGAAAACGTGCCTCTCTCAATCCTTTTTGTCAACTCGCTTCCTCTCCCATTCTGGGAGAGGAAGGAGATGGAATTGCTGCCTCGTAGACCCCCCTATTCCTTACCGGTGCTAAAAACCCAGATTTCTCAGGGAACGTACCGTGCCCGCGCAACCATTGCGTGAGGGATTGCCAACGTTCTTGCTCGCCAGCCATCCTACGTTCCCCCTTCCGCTCCCCGTGGAGAAGAGGAAGGGGGCAAGGGGGAAGGTGAGGGGCGCCAGGCGTGCTCTGCAGCACAGGTACGGAACACGATTCCCCCTTCCATCGCGGAGGGTAGACGCAAGTGTCGCACTCAAACGTTCCCCGTCAGAAAGACCCAGGAAACATTATGTGAATGCCATCGTCGCGCCTCATCGAAAGCTCAGGTTTTCGATCAGGCATTAAGAGTCAAATCGGTCGGTCACGGCACCCAGGCTGGCCGACGACACCAGACGGGCATATTTTGCCAGCACACCGCGGGTATAGCGCGGTGGCCGGGGCTGCCAGGCCGCTCGACGACGTGCCAGCTCTTCATCAGAAACATTCAACTGCAAGAGACGGGAATCAGCATCGATGGTAATACTATCTCCCTCCTCGACCAGGGCAATAGTTCCACCAACTGCCGCCTCTGGCGCAACGTGACCCACCACCAACCCATACGTTCCACCCGAAAAACGACCATCGGTTATCAGCCCCACGCTATCACCGAGGCCAGCGCCGATAATCGCCGATGTCGGTGCTAGCATTTCACGCATCCCCGGGCCACCCTTCGGCCCCTCGTAACGGATCACCACGACATCGCCGGGCTTAATCTTCCCGCTGAGGATTGCCTCCAGGCACTCCTCTTCGGCATCGAAGACTCGCGCCGGGCCGGTAATCCGACGTTGCTTGATACCGGTAATCTTCGCCACACAACCCTCTTCGGCTAGATTCCCACGCAAAATAGCCAGATGCCCTTGCGGATAGATTGGCCGTTCAAATGACCGAATTACATCCTGATTTGCCGGCGGTTCATCAGGAACGTCGGCCAGCGTCTCGGCAACCGTCTGACCGGTAATTGTCAGACAATCACCGTGCAGCAAACCAGCGTTGAGTAGCATCTTCATCACTTGCGGAACACCACCTGCACGGTGGAAATCAGTAGTTACATACCGACCCGACGGTTTCAGATCGCATAGCACTGGCACCCGCTGACGGATCGTCTCGAAATCATCAATCGTCAGCGGAACCTCAGCCGCATGCGCGATTGCCAGGAGATGCAACACAGCGTTGGTTGAGCCACCAATCGCCATCACAACTGCAATCGCGTTTTCAAATGCCTGACGAGTTAGAATCTGGCGAGCGGTGCGGTTGGCGCGAATCGCCTCGACCAATACCTCACCTGAACGGGCAGCACTAATAGCTTTTTCTTCATCTTCGGCGGCCATCGTAGAAGAGCCGGGCAAACTGAGACCAAGTGCTTCGATTGCCGATGACATCGTGTTGGCCGTGTACATACCTCCACACGAACCCACCCCCGGACAGGCATGCCGTTCAATTTCGAGCAACTCATGCTCATCGATCCGGCCAGCGCTATACTCACCGACTGCCTCAAAGGCACTGACAATCGTTAAATCACGATCCTTGTAATGACCGGGCTTAATCGTTCCACCGTACACAAAAATGGCCGGGATGTCGAGCCGCGCCATTGCGATCAAAGCACCGGGCATGTTTTTATCACAACCGCCTACAGCGAGAATACCATCCATGCGCTGGGCGTTAACCACCGTTTCAATCGAATCGGCAATCACCTCACGACTGACCAGCGAGTATTTCATACCCTCGGTACCCATCGAAATACCATCACTGACCGTAATGGTACCGAACATCTGCGGCATCCCACCGGCAGCACGAATCGCCTCTTCAGCACGTGCTGCCAGCATACCTAACCCAGCATTACAAGGCGTGAGCGTACTGTGGCCGTTTGCTACTCCAACAATTGGCTTGGTGAAATCGTTATCGCCAAAACCAACCGCCCGCAACATAGCCCGATTCGGCGAACGCTGCGGCCCCTCGGTAATCATGCGACTACGGCGATTATCGCCCATAACGAACCTCCTCAAAAATCTAAACGACAAGGTATATTGCTTATTGTACCGCTTTTCTACGTGCCGCTTGCATCAAGTAGAGGCGCACTGCCAAGTATAATGGGCTGCTGAAGCATTGCCTCAGCAGCCCCAACCCACATCCCAGGGGGATATTTAGACCCGCTCTTAGAGCCTGATCACCCTCACCCCCAGCCCCTCTCCCGCGCTGCGGGAGAGGGGTGATCTGGTGTGACGCAGGCGCAGGATCGCTGCTGCTCTGCTCATCTCCCCCCGGCCTCTCCCCGTGGAGGAGCGGCAGGGGCTGGGGGGAAGGTGAGGGCTGCCCTCACCCCCTTCCTCACCCGCAGCGTGGGAGAGGAAGGGGGGCTGGGGGAAGGTGAGGGCTGACCTCCCCCCTGCCTCGCCCGCAGCGTAGGAGCGGCAGGGAGCTAGGGGAAGGTGAGGGCTGCCCTCACCCCCGGCCCCTCTCCCGCGCTGCGGGAGAGGGGTGATCTGGTGTGACGCAGGCGCAGGATCGCTGCTGCTCTGCTCATCTTCCCCCCTGCCTCTCCCCGTGGAGGAGCGGCAGGGGCTGGGGGGAAGGTGAGGGCTGCCCTCACCCCCGGCCCCTCTCCCGCGCTGCGGGAGAGGGGTGATCTGGTGTGACGCAGGCGCAGGATCGCTGCTGCTCTGCTCATCTTCCCCCGGCCTCTCCCCGTGGAGGAGCGGCAGGGGTTGGGGGAAGGTGAGGGCTGCCCTCACCCCCGGCCCCTCTCCCGCGCTGCGGGAGAGGGGTGATCTGGTGTGACGCAGGCGCAGGATCGCTGCTGCTCTGCTCA
>Ga0272446_1000352_pt1 | contig 72566 bp, 60 predicted proteins | sample YNPCB0061_FD_194587 | JGI IMG/M metagenome (GOLD analysis project Ga0272446, IMG submission 194587) | Hot spring microbial mat communities from Yellowstone National Park, WY, United States - YNP-CB-006-1 | ecosystem: Environmental > Aquatic > Thermal springs > Hot (42-90C) > Sediment | place... | reverse complement strand
CGGCGTAAGGCGGTGAAGTAAAAATAAGGTCTATGCTATTGTCGGGAATTTGTTTTAGTACATCTTTGCAGTCTCCTAAAAGAATATCCGTTTTTACTTCTACCATTCTTGCTTGTTGTTTTTGTTCTTCAAAGCAAAGTTAATCATTTTTTCGGGTTTTGGTTTTATGTTTTTCGTTCTTTATACTTGCTACCAACATTAGACAACCACGAGATTACTAAAAATATTTAAACTTTAAAAATTTTTTATTGATTTTGTATTTAAAAAATAATGATTGACTTAAAAATTCTACAATACAAGCTAATTTTCATTCTGCTTTGGAAATAAACTTAATTTTTGCATAAATAAAAAAGGAATAAAGCATCGTAACTTTACTCCTTTGTTAGACTTTATCTATGAGGCAATTTAGTATCTATAATAGTCAGGTTTGAAAGGTCCCGCAGGGTTTACACCAATGTATTCTGCCTGTTCGGAGGAGAGTTCTTCTAACTCTACGCCTATTTTTGCCAAGTGCAATCTTGCGACTTTCTCGTCCAAGTGCTTAGGCAACATATAGACTTTGTTCTCGTACTTTTGGTAATTTGTCCAAAGTTCTATTTGAGCTAATACTTGGTTAGTAAACGAGTTAGACATGACGAAAGAGGGGTGTCCCATAGCACAGCCTAAGTTTACTAATCTGCCTTCTGCCAATACGATAATATCCTTGCCGTCTATGTTGTATAAGTCGACTTGCGGTTTTATCTCTTGCTTGGTATGTCCGTAGTTTCTGTTTAACCAAGCCATGTCTATCTCCGTATCGAAGTGTCCGATATTGGCAAAAATAGTTTTGTCTTTGGCGGCGCGGAATATTTTTTCATTGACGATGCCTACATTCCCTGTGGCTGTAACTACAATATCAGCATTTTTGATGGCATTTTCCATTTTTAGTACTTGGTAGCCGTCCATAGCTGCTTGCAAGGCACAGATAGGGTCTATTTCTGTAACAATCACTCTTGCCCCTGCCCCGCGAAGAGAAGCTGCCGAGCCTTTGCCTACATCTCCATAACCTGCCACTACCGCTACTTTTCCTGCAATCATGATGTCTGTGGCTCTGCGAATAGCATCTACGCATGATTCTTTGCAGCCGTATTTGTTGTCAAACTTAGATTTTGTAACAGAATCATTGATATTGATAGCAGGTAGCGGTAATTTACCTTTTTTCATTCTTTCATATAAGCGATGAACGCCTGTGGTTGTTTCTTCTGAAATTCCTCTGATACCGGCAACCAATTCTGGGTAGCGGTCTAAGACCATATTAGTTAGGTCGCCTCCGTCATCTAAAATCATATTGAGTGGCTTGCGGTCTTCGCCAAAAAAGAGAGTTTGCTCTATACACCAATCAAACTCTTCTTCTGTCATGCCTTTCCAAGCATATACAGGAATGCCTGCGGCGGCAATAGCGGCGGCGGCATGGTCTTGGGTAGAGAAAATATTACAAGATGACCAAGTTACCTCCGCTCCTAAGGCTACTAAGGTTTCTATTAATACGGCAGTCTGGATAGTCATGTGCAAGCAACCTGCAATACGCGCTCCTTTTAAGGGTTTAGATACTCCGTATTCTTCTCTCAAAGCCATGAGTCCCGGCATTTCTGCTTCTGCTAATCTGATTTCTTTTCTGCCCCACTCGGCAAGTTTGATGTCCTTTAATTTGTAAGGAATATAAGTTTCTACTGTCATTAGAATCTCCTTTTATTTAAAAATTTGCGTGCAAAATTAATACAAATTCAGTAGATTAGTAAATAATGCCAAAGAAATTTGCGGGCAGTTTGATTGGCTATGCTATTTTCTGTTATTGCAAAATTTTCCATTTCCAAATACCCGCTTTGGCTAAGGCATAACGCAAAGATACTCCCAATACGCCCATACCGTATTTTACACTACGGCGAAAATTGATAGAAGAAGCCTCTGGAAAATATTTGGTTGGGCAGGTAATTTCTGCTATCTCGAATCCATAATAAAATATTTGGGCTATCATCTGATTGTCAAATACGAAATCGTCGGAGTTTTTGTGAAAAGGGACTTTCTCTAAGACTTCACGCGCATAGGCGCGATAGCCTGTATGGTATTCAGAAAGCTTCTGTCCCATAAGAATATTTTGGAAGAGAGTTAAGAAGCGATTGGCAACATACTTATACAAGGGCATACCTCCTTTCAAGGCTCCTTTGCCCAAAATACGTGAGCCAAATACTACAGGGTACAAGCCTTGTCCGATGACGGAAACCATCGCCGTGATGAGTTTAGGAGTGTATTGATAATCAGGGTGAAGCATGACTACGATGTCTGCTCCTATGGCTAAGGCTTTCTGATAACAGGTCTTTTGATTGCCACCGTACCCTTTGTTTTTTTCATGTTTAATAACATGATGAATGCCTAACTGCTTAGATACTTCTGTAGTATCATCTTTGCTTGCGTCGTCGACTAAAATTACTTCATCTACTATATCAAAAGGAATTTCTTGATAGGTCTGCTTGACAGTTTTGGAAGCGTTGTAAGCGGGCATGACCACCACCACTTTTTTGTTCAGATACATAAAAATAAAATTTGCGATTTTTTAAAGCCGCAAAAATAAGATTTTTCTCTTTTGTATCATACTTAAAACAAAATGGTTTGCAAACGTTTATAAGGTTTCAAACCTTATAAATGTTAATTTTCAATCAAAATCAATCTCGATGGAGTATAAGAATGAAGTGCTACTGATGGGTAGCGAATACTCATGTTATTATATTGTTATCACATTAAAATTAAAATCAAAAGGGTCAAGTACACCTGCAATCTTGTTCAGAAATTCTTTATCATTAAGGTAAAAGTTCAAGAAATTGTCTGTACGTTCTTGTAAACCTCCATTAGGGAAAAGTTTGTGATGTAAATCTAATAACTGATTTGTTTCAGTGCTAAACTTTTGGTTTTGCGCTTTTTGTATTTTCCCCTCGATTTGTTTTAAGGAGGCTAAGGTTTTCTGTTTCATTGCTCCCACAAATTCTTTTAACGACTTGTCATGAGCCATAGCTTTTTCGGTCATCTGCTCAAAGATATGTTCTATTTGTTTGATTTCTTCTTGCAGACTTACGGGGGCAGTAATATTTTTCTCCAACCAAGCATTTTTAAACTCGTCTGGACTTACAAATAAATCGTGAATACCCACCGATAGCTTTTCCATTCGTCCTTGGATTGCTTTGGAGAGAATAAGTGCAAAATTTCTGGGGAGGAGTATAGGGAAAGGTACATCAAAGTAAGCAAAGACTTCTTTGAGTTGTAGCCAGTAGGCAAGCTCGCCCGGACCGCCTGTATAAGAAAGATTAGGCAGGATAACCTCTTGGTAAACAGGGCGTAAAGTTACATTAGGACTAAATTTTTCTGGGGATACTTCTATGAGTTGGCTGATTTCGCTTCTCGAAAAACTTAGCGAGGTATTCAGGACTTTATAGCTATCTCCCTCTTTTACAATCCTTTCTCTTAGGCTATCATCTAAGTAAAATAAATTAATTTCTCTTGGGAAAACCTGAGCAGAGTAGCCTAACGCCTCCAATGCTTTATTCGTTTTAGTGATGGCTTGATGAGTAGGATGTTCAAAAATCTCCTGTTGGATAATAGGTCTAAAAAGGCTTTTGAGTTCCCTATCATCTCCATCAATTACCAACAGACCCTCGTGTCCGTACAACTCATTGACTATGTATCGGGTAGCATCGGCTAAGGTTTGGCTATTGGTGTAGGCTTCTTTGAAAATGCTGTCCATTTCAGGGGTTTGCTCTATGACTTCGCTCAGAGAACTTGGGTCAAATCTGCCGACTGCTCCTTTTTGGTTGGTTTGCCAAGTATATTTTTTCCAAAACAGATGAAAGCTACTAATCTCCTCGAAATCATGGTCTTCGCTTGCCATCCAATACACGGGAACAAAATTATATTTGGGATATTTCATTCTCAACTGCTTAGCCGCATTGATGACTGTAATAATTTTAAAGTGAAAATAAAGAGGTCCTGTAAATATATTGAGTTGATGCCCTGTGGTGAGCGTAAAAGTATTAGGTTGTAGGAGCAGGTCTATGGTCAGTTGTGGTTTTCGCTGAATAGAAGCATACTGCGTATTTAAGGCTTGGTGTAAAACTTTGCGATGAGTAGCAGGGAAATCTTGCTTAATTTGAATTTGTTTTGCATAGTTTTCAATACAGGGGAATAAATGGTAAAAAGGGCTAAGTCGGTGATGACAAGAAATGTAATCTATAAAAATGTCAGAGAACTGATTGACATTGGCACAGGCGATTTTAGTATTGTTCATTTTGAGATAAAAATTTTTACGTGTCGGAATTTTAAAAGTATAATTTTAATGTAGGTTGATTTTATAAATGCGAAAATCTCAATTTTATTCAAATTTATACTTATACTCAGATGAAATTAATTTTTTTGAATTTTTTTACAAAATATTGCTAATCAATAATTTAATCTTATAAGGTTTATAAGTTTAAGTATAATGTACTCAAATAAAAGTAGTTTTGCTACATCTTTCAACTTTCTAAAATTTTTTAAACTCTTGGAAAGTTATCCTACTTGCTGATGTAGGTTGATTTCGTTTTGTATAATTTCAAAGACTTTTTGCTTTAAGTAGGGAATATGCTCTACGGTAAGCCCTTTGGTTTCGATAGGTTCGTGAAAGATGACTTTGAGTTTGTGATGAATGAAGGGAGGGAAAGTCTTATCAGGCATGGCTATCCAGTTGTAGGGCATAGTAACGGGTACAATCGGCACCTGCTCCTCTACGGCAAGGCGAAAGGCTCCCTCTTTAAAGGGAGTCATGGCAGGAGGTGCTTGGGTAAGGATACCACCTTCGGGGAAAATCACTATACTTCTACGCCTTCTCACTGCAATTTTGGATTTTTCCAATACGCTGTACTTGCTTCTTGCTCTACTTCTATCTACAGTAATGTGCATTTTTTGATAAATATAACCCGCCAAAGGAACTTTGGAGATAGAACTTTTCCCTACAAAAATAAAAAATTGTTTTACAGCGTACATGAGCAAGAGTATATCCAAGTAAGAAGTATGATTAGGGGTAAATACATACACTTGCTTGGGGTTGGGTTTAAAATGGTATGCAATTTCTACTGATAAAAAATTGATTTTCAACAGGATACTTACCCAAAATCGAGTTAGTTTGTAAATATAAATATGCCACTTGCCTTTGTGAACAAGGATAAGTGGCAGAGGTATGAGAAAAAGGAAGCAAATAAGTAAAGTAAAATAAAACCAAAAAGTAGATAGGGTATTTTTCACTTGCTCTTTCATTTTCCTTATTTTCTCTTTCTGTCCTTATTTTTCTTTCTGTTGTTATTATTATTGTTGCGATTTCTGTCTTTGTGATGCTCTCGCTCCCCTTGGGTCTGGGCTTCGCTGCGCATGGCTTGCAGGTCTATGGAAAGCTGTCCTTTGGAAAGTTCTCTCAACTGATTGGCAATAGTAATATCATCTACAGTTTCTTTGTTCCAAGCAGTATAAAAAGACTTCATTAGCTTAAATATAAATACCATTGCTTGCTGTTTTTCTTCTGGCTCTGTGATTTTGATAGCTTTGTCAATCAGGATTTCGATATTTCGTCCATAATGCTTGTAAGTAACTTCCCCTACGTTGTATCTCATGGGTTTAGGTTTTTTGTGCAAAATGGAACGCTCAGGTACGGGATAAGGGCTATCTATGTCCAAATTAAAATCAGACATGAGAAACAAGTGGTCCCAAATGCGCTGTGCATTGTCATTATGCTCTCTTACGGAAGGGTTTAGCTGTTTCATCAAATTAATGAGCGTATGGGCATAACGAGTCCTTTCTTCTTTGGAAGGCAAAGTAGCGATATATTCTACCAATTTCTGAACGTTTCTCCCATATTCTTTCAGAATCAAAGGTGTTTTCTGGGTGTTATAATCTTTTTCCATGCGTCATTCAAACAAATTATATTTCACAAATGTAGTTTGTTTTATGAGAATAACGATAAATAAAATTTATTTTTTCCTCATCTTTGCTTTACATGTATATTACAAAACATGCCATATAGTTAGTTTATTATGTTACTTATTTTTAACACAATAGAAGTATTATGAAAAAGCGACTTTTACTTATTTTCCCTTTGTTATTAATTGTTAGCATGTTCTACTCTGTTTCTTTCGCTCAGAAGAAAGGAACGAAACCTGAACCTGCTTTGCCCCAAGCTACCTCTGCCACAGACCGCTTGAAGGGGTTTGAGAAACGCAAGGAACTAATAAAGAACTCTTTGGTAGCAAATATCCCTTTTCGCAGTATAGGACCTACTATTATGAGTGGCAGAGTGGTCGACATAGACGTCAATCCGCAAGACCCGAGCGTTTTTTTGGTGGCGTATGCCTCAGGAGGACTTTGGAAAACTGAAAACAACGGAAGCACTTTTACACCTCTTTTTGACAACGAGGCAGTAATGACGATTGGCGATATTGCCGCAGAGTGGAAAAAGGACGGTAGCTTAGGTAATATTTGGGTAGGTACAGGAGAGAACAACTCCAGCCGCTCTTCTTACTCAGGTACAGGGATTTACAAAAGTGCTGACGGTGGGAAAACTTGGATACACTTGGGTTTAGAAGAAAGCCATCATATTGGGCGAATTGTTTTGCACCCTACTGACCCCAATACAGTTTGGGTGGCTGCCTTAGGGCATCTATATTCCCCTAATCCAGAAAGAGGGCTTTATAAAACAAGCGACGGCGGGAAAACTTGGACGAAGACCTTATTTGTCAATGACTACACAGGAGCAATTGACTTAGTGATAGACCCTACTAATCCGCAAATATTGTATGCAGCTACTTGGGAACGCAGCCGACAGGCGTGGAATTTTGTAGGCAGTGGGAAAGGTTCAGGTATTTACAAAAGTACCGACGGCGGAAATACTTGGGTAAAGACTACTACCGAAGGAAGTGGTTTCCCTACTACAGCAGGTGTGGGACGCATTGGGTTAGATATTTACCCTGCTAATCCTAATATTATTTATGCCGTCATGGACAACCAAGATGCCCAAGAGAAAAAAGCAGAAGAAACCGCTAACACACTCAAAATCAAACCTTCCATGCTGAAAACCATGAGTGCAGATGAGTTTATTAAGCAAAGCGACGAGGACATCACAGCTTATTTAGACCGCTACGGGATTCCTACTACTTACTCTGCTAAGTCTATCAAAGAGGATATTAAAAATGGGAAATACACCCCCAAAGCGCTTGCTGATTATATCAATGCTAACGATGATTTGTTCGAGATTACTGTTAAAGGCTTGGAGGTGTATCGCTCTGATGATGCAGGAAAAACTTGGAAACGTACTCACGAGAAATATTTGGACGGAGTAGTTTATACTTATGGATATTATTTCAGCCAAGTGCGAGTAAATCCTAATGACGACCAAGAGGTTTTTACGATGGGAGTGCCTGTCATTCGCTCTAATGACGGCGGGAAAACTTGGACTGCCTTAGATGATACCAATGCCCACTCTGACCACCATGCCCTTTGGATAAATCCCAATCGTAAGGGACACCTGATTTTAGGCAATGATGGCGGCTTAAACATCTCTTATGACAATGGCAAATCTTGGTTTAAACTGAATAATATTCCCGTAGGGCAGTTTTATTCAGTAAACGTGGACATGGCTACACCGTACGATGTGTATGGCGGTTTGCAAGACAATGGTGTGTGGGGAGGAAGTAGTCAGAACAAACCTTCTAAGGATTGGCACGATTCAGGACGCTATCCTTTCCAATTTTTGATGGGTGGCGATGGCATGCAAGTGGAGATAGATACCAGAGATAATGCTACCCTTTATACAGGCTTTCAGTTTGGCAATTATTTCAGAATCAACAAAAATACCCAAGAAAGAAAGTTCATTACTCCCAAACATCAATTAGGAGAAACACCTTATCGTTGGAATTGGGAAACACCTATTCATCTCTCCCGCCATAATCAAGATATTCTCTACATGGGTTCGCATCGCTTTCACCGCTCTATGAATAAAGGAGATAGCTTTGAAACCCTATCAGGCGACCTTACCAAAGGAGGGAAAGAGGGCAACGTACCTTTTGGAACACTTACTGTTATCCATGAATCTCCAAAGAAATTTGGCTTGCTCTATGTAGGCTCTGATGATGGACTGATTCATGTAAGTAAAGATGGAGGCTATACGTGGAAACGCATTTCCGATAACTTACCACAAAACCTTTGGATAAGCCAAGTCTATGCTTCTCATCATGTAGAACCAAGAGTCTATGCTTCTTTGAATGGCTATCGCAACGACCACTTTGAGGCATATTTATATGTTTCAGAAAACTATGGAGAAACTTGGCAGAGAATAGGCACTTCTCTCCCCGCCGAACCTATAAATGTAGTGAAAGAAGACCCTGAAAATCAAAATATTATTTATGTAGGTACAGACCATGGTGCCTATGTTTCGCTGGACAGAGGGCAGACCTTCCACGCCTTTGTCAAGGATTTGCCTGCTGTGCCTGTACATGACTTAGTAGTTCACCCCAGAGATAAAGAAATTGTTTTAGCTACGCATGGTCGTTCTTTTTATGTAGGGAACGTGGCTCATCTGCAACAATTAAATCCTGAAATTTTAGCCAAAGAAGTGCATATTTTTGCTTTGAAAAATCTTACTTCTAACGACAGATGGGGTGCATCAAGAGGCGAGTTTGCTACTCCTTTTTCGCCTGCCTTTGAAATTGCTTTTTATGCCAATAAAAATGTAGAAAACATAATTAAAATACTTTCTACTAATGGTTTAACTTTAAAAGAAATCAAAGATAGTAGTGAAAAAGGATTAAATTTTGTCAATTACGACCTGACCATAGAGGAGAATATCGTAGAAAGCTATCAAAAAGAACTTGCTGACAAAGCTAAGAAAGAAATCAAAGTAAAAAAAGCCCAAGACGGCAAATATTACCTACAAGCAGGCGAATATACTGTACTCATTGGGAATGAGAAGCAAACTTTTAAAATAGAAGCCCCCCGAGAGAGAAGTGTAAGGAGGTAGTACTTGTTTGGTTTAGAACTGCTCGCAAAAATCCCTCACAGTCGCTACAAATGCTGGGAGTGGATTTTTTTTACCGCTCACAGCGTTTAGCAACCACTGTGAGGGTTGCTTGATGCACTGGAGGTGGTTATAACCCCTTGCAGTCGTTGAAAACGCTATGTTTTTTATCTTTTATTCTCTTCCATCGCCGTCATCGTCTTTCTCTTCCTCAATTGTGTTGGTATCGTCATCTTCCTCTTCGGGTTCTATGGGTGTGTCTAAACCTAAATATGCCCTACGGAAACGGCTTACGAAGGCAATTCTTGCGCTTTTTGGCAAGAGTTCATAGCCGTCCTTGCTTAGTTTCTTCTTAGGGTCTGCAATGTCATTGAACTTGGTATTAGAAGAAAGCAGGTATAGTTTATCTTTGCGATAAGAAATATAATACCATCGCTTGGGACTGACCTCCAAGTAGATATTTAGCGTAACTTTCTCATCATTTGGCGCCATGGGAATCTCTATGTATCCATCTATGGTTTGGCTAATATTTTTGTTGTAAATATTTGCCAGTTGGATTTTTCCTGTGCTATAAAAGGCTTTGTATTCACTGCTCCATTTGAGGGTTACGTCTGAAATGACTAAGGCTTTTTTGTCTAAAATTCTCGATAGTTCGCCTCTTCCGTTTTGCATTCTTCTGATATGTGCTTTGAGTTCGCTTTCGCTTACTTGCGCTCCTAACTTATACAATAAATCATCGTTATTGGCAATAGGAGAATCGTCAGCGTCGGCTTGGCTCAGGATATTACTTGCCATTTCCCTAAAAGCATCGCCAGCGAGCGTGCCTAAATCCAGAGTAAGCATAGTACTCATGGAGTAGATATTGGTTTTCATATTCCCTTTACCTATGCAGGAGGTTTTGACAGTAAAATTAGGCTTATTATGCCTAAACAAATCTACTTCACCCTCAAACTCTACTTCACCAGAGGCATTACTGTAAGAAAGTTTTTTGCCTATGTAGTTTTCTACTTCTTTCTGCCCCTCTATAGGTTGGCGTTCTTGCTTGGCAATGGTATATTTTTTGGTTTTAGGGTCTTGCTTAATAGGAGCGCCTTTGTCAGGTAAGAAAATGGGTAAATCTTTTTTGTGGTTGAGAGGCTTATTTATTACCGTATAAAGTCCGCTACCTTCCTGTTCCAAGTCATGGGAAAGATACAAGCCTGTTTCTACTTTTTCTTTACTATCCTCGGTGCGCTCTCCTCCTGTGTAAGTAAGAATTTGTCCACTACCTCCTTGCGTCCTAATCCACAGTCCCTCGGGGTCATCAGAGTCTTTGACGTACCCGTCAAACTCTAATTCTTTGCGCGTGGCATACATTTTTACTATACCCTTGAACAATTTTCCTCCTTGTTTTTCAAAATTATCTTCTTCTTTGATGTAGGCTTCAGCATAAGTAAAATGCTTTTTATCAGGGTTTAGTGTGTCTTTTTTATTAAATAAGAACTCACTAAATCTTATTTTGTATGTATGAGGTACATCATTAGTATAATAATAAATGCCGTTTCCTGTATATTTTTGGCGGTTGTGAATTTTGATATTGGCATTGCGAAGTACGTGAGCTGTGTCTTTGCCAATCATAATACGAACATTGCAGTTTTTTAATATGTCCATTTCTGACTTTTCGTGAATAGTAACTAAGCCGCTATCAGGGACGATTTCTGCATCTACTGAGCGGATAAAGGGAACACCGCCCACATTTAAGGTATGCTTATTAATGTCGTAGAGTGCAGTAGTTCCTGTAAAAGATACGTTTAAACTATCTGACTTCTTATAGTGTGTAGAGGTGAAAATAGAAGTAGTAGCATCGCTTCCTGCCGCTACATTCATGATAACTTTTTTGGCATCAAACTCCCAGCGCGCCTGCCCTAATGAGGTGGCATACTCCACAAAGGGGAATTTGAAGTTTTGCCTTCTTGGATTATTAGTAACAATGGTAGAAAATCGCTCCTCTAAGTCGTAGTCTATGCGTACATCTTCGGCTCTTAAAGCAGGCTTTTTAGGGTCAGTAGATTTGATTTCAAAGTAATCTGCATTATCCGCATGATACCTGCTCATTTGGAAAACAAAATTGTCAGATTTGGCTACTGCTCCTTTGTTTTGAATAATTCCGTCCCCAGCTAACTGCTTAGGGTTCAGCACTAAAGTTCCCTCAAAGGTGCTTACTAAAGAGGAATCGTTGGCATCGAGTTTGTACGCTACGGGTTTACCATAAATTTCAAATGGAAGAGGCTTTTTAATCGTTTTTTTAGGATTACTGGGGTCTTTTACCTCCTCAAAAGTCGAGGTAAGTCGCATACTATCTGCTCTTACTTCCCAATTCATTCTAAAATTTCGCATAGAAACATCAGGGTAGCTAATACCATTAAAATTGGGGTTTGCTTCTATGAATCCCCAAGATTGCGGTTCTACGAGTGGTAACTTATCAAAATTAGCTTTACTCAATGTTAAATCTGGTTTGAGGAGCATTTTTTTCTTTTTTGCCATTTTCCCTAAGGCGGTGGCAGAATCAGGATAGAAAACGTAATCATTAGAACTTAGCTGTGCGGTCAGATAATTAATCTTACCATTCCCTCTAATGCCTTGATTGTCCAACATGATATTCCATTGATTGGTAATTTCTTTACCATCTTTTTCGTGTCTATCATACGCCCAACGTTTCTCGTCGTCATGGTCTGTGAAGATAGCAGCATTTTCTCCTTTGATATGCTTATAAAGGGGATAACCTTCTGCATATTTTCCCGTGGGTTCTTTATCTAAGGAATCCCTGTGTTGTTTAAAATCGTGCATGAAACCAAAGGACTTATCAGGCATAATTCGGGCTGTAATCTTAAAATCAGGGAAAATCCCCCCACTGTGAAACATTCCATCTAATACAGTTTTTTCCACTCCCCTACTTGTAAGGCTGTCCATGCGGAATTTTTCTAAGTCTATACGCACTTTATTTCTCCCTGTGGCACTATCTATTTGACTATAAGAGCCGTCTAATACTTCTTTGCCATCAAAAGCAATATAAGCACCCGGTTCTGCGGCAAAATATGGATAGGGTTTAGATTGCTGTGCATACCTTTTTAATTCTCCTGATTTATTCTTAGGAAAAGCTAAACGCAATACGCCGTTAGCGCTTTTGACTTTATTTGCCATTTCTTTAAAGTTTCCGAGAGAATCCTTGACTGGTCTATTCAAGGAATCTCGCTCAATAAAACCAATTTCTGCCTCTTTCATTGCTACTTGGAAAGTATCATAGTCGAAGGTCAGCCCCTTGGCGCGATAGTTTGCCTGCCCAACAGTTTGTATTTCTCCATCAAAAACTAACCTGCGATTTTGTTTGATAATCACCTTTTTACTATTGGGTTTTGCCCAAACATCTAAGCGGTCTTTAGGTAGGGTATCATTAGCATCATCTTCTACATTCAAGTTAGGTCGCCGACGCAGAGGGAAGATAGGCACATCATTGACAATGAGGTCGTTAGTATTCAAATCCAATTTCATATTGGTATGCGCCCCCTCTGAGAGAGAAAACAATTCTAATTTGTCATAATCTAAGACGTTATTATAAGCATTGGCATACAGCACTCCTTTGCGAGTGAGCCTTACCGAGTCGCTAAAACTTGTGTAGCCGTCAAAAGTAACATAACCTAATCTTTGCAGACTTTTCATGGAAGAGCGGATATGCTCAGGCTTGCGCTTGACAAAATTGGCTAAACCTGCCATAGTAAACTTTGTAGATTTGATTTGCTTAGAGTATGCCAAAGCGGCTGCCAAAGGGTGATAGTCATTTAACCCTTTTAATCTAATATACTCATATTCATTGAAGTAGTCCATAGAACGTACTTCTGCCTTAATTTTATCCAACGAAATATCCTCTGCGTAGTTTTTCACCACATTGCTACTACCTGCCATGCCTTTGGCAATAGCTTTAGGATTTTTGGACAAAGCATAATCTTCTTGCGGACGATTAGAAACTTCCATGACATCAGGGTTAAAGCCTCTTTTCTCTTTTTGCTTTTCTGCTTCTTTTCGGGCTTTTTCTGCCTCTTTTTCCTTTTGTTTTTCGCTTTTATTGGCTTCTTTCTCAGCTTGTTTTTTGGCTTCCTCTTCGTCTATGGCTTGCAGACCTTTGAGTTTGGCTTTTTTGTTAGGGTCTTCGGTCAGAGAAACTTTGGCAGAGTCAGGGATATTGCCTGTCAGCATGGCAATTGTCATGCTGTCTTGTGTAACATTCCACTCTACGTAGTCGGCAAAAATTTCTATCCGATGATACGAATCAAAAAAAGGAGCATAGCGGTACTCGTGTTTTTCTTTTCTTGCTCTTAAAAGTCCTGTGTTCAGGTTATAGCGAAGTTGCGCGCCGTTATGTTCTATAAAAAGGCTGTCGTTATTGTGCATGAAAATTTTAATTTGTGTGAGCGGGTTGAGAATTAGAGAGTCGGAGAAGAAAAACTCTTGTCTTGAACTTGCCTCAAATTTTTTCTGCCCATTGCGATTAATGGTAATTTTAGAAGGTAAATTGCTCAGATTGACGCTTGAGAAACGCCTGCCTACTAAACTACACCCGCCTTTATAACTTACTTCTTTGGCAATATTTTTCACCTCAGCATCAGCATAATAAGAAGTAAACTTAGGGTAGCGTATATATTCTCTCTTGGCTACTCTTTCGCTTTTGTATTCAAAATCACCTAACACTGTACCGTCTATTTTTGATTTGTAAGTGAGTTTGCAATACAGTGCTTTGAGTTCGGGAAGTCTTGTATTGAACTCATAGTTGTCTAACTCACAAAAGGCATCAGAGGCAGGAATGCCCTCGCTTTCCCAATCTACCGTACCACCTGTTCCATGAAAAGTGTAAGCAGCAAGTTCGACTTTGCCCGTCGTGCCTTTGATTTTTAGGGTGTCGTACAAGGAAAGCATTTCTAAATCAATATTTTCAAACTTAATGACGGGACCTGTTACAGGTCTTTGGATAGGTTTTTCAAAAATAAATTTACTTAGCAAGACAGGCTCCTCGACGGGAGTAGTTTCAAAACCTTTAAGTGCCTCTTCGGCTGTGTAAAAACCAGAGGTGTCTGATTCGGAAGAGGACGTTTCCATCGGCGTAGCATCTTCTGAGGAGGCTACGGCAATGTCTTCTTTGAGCAATTCGGTGGCGGCATTGACGTACTCAAAAGTAAATTTGGCATTTTTTGAAACTCTCAAATTGTAAGAAGGGGATTTATAAAGCAAATCTTCCTCTAAAAATGAACGTGAATTACTAAGGAATCGCGACAGTATATACACATTGTAGTTATAACGTTCTGCTGTTTTTTCAGTGGTTTCTATAAACTTACTTACCTCCTCCGAGCTTACTCGCTTGATGTCCACAAGGGCGGTGAGGCAACCGTAAAAATTTTCCAAATGTACCAGCGGGTCTAAGGCTTTGATAGAAATAGCTTTACTAATCTCAAATACCTTTTTTTGCTGTTCGGGAGAGAGTTTGCCCCAAGTTACCTCAAACTTGCTTTCTGTTTCATTGGCTCTGCGACTTGCCGACTTAGCCAGTGCGGCTCTAATGTCTTGGAGAAAAGTAGCTTCATTAGTCAGTTTGGCTACCTGAGCCTTTGCAAGATTAGCCTCTGCTAACCCAAAGGCAAGCAAGCAAAAATATAACAAAAAAAAATTTATATTTTTCATAATTTACAAGTTATTTCCAATAATTGATTACCCAAAAATTGATAACAGCAACTACCCAAAAGTAAGCCGATTTTGCTTTATTTTGAAAAAGAAAAGCATTTCTATTTTAACGCAAAAAAGGCTCAATGCGGTGTTAAAAATCTTAAATTTAATGAATAAGAAGTAGAAAATTGGCTATAAAATAAATTTTTTCTTGTTGCAAAAAAAAAAAGAGCAATTGTTTGTTTTCAAGTGTACTATTTCTAACTTTGCCCTGCATTTTTTAGCATCTAAATAAACCTAAAAAACTGACTATTAATGAATTGTTAAGCCAGTATGAAGTTAAAATCTTTTAAACAATTCTTATTTTTTTCTGTTCTTTTATTAATTGTTTTATATTCATCATAAATCTTAATTAACCTATCAAAACATTAAAAAACTATGAAATTTTTAGCAGTATTATTTACAGTAGCTGTATTTGCGATAGCATTTACAGGTTGTGGAAAAGGAGAGAAAGAAGCCCAAGAGAAAGCACGCCAAGACTCTATTAGGGTAGCTGATTCTATGGCAAAGGCGGAGGCTGAGGCAAAAAGAGTGGCTGACTCCTTAGCGGCATTGCCGAAAACTATTGCAGAGGAAGCCATGAAAATCGCGGACTTGAGTACGCTTGTATCTGCTTTGCAAGCTGCTGAGTTAGTAGATGTGTTCAAAGGTAGCGATGCTTACACAGTATTTGCTCCCACTAATAAGGCTTTTGCTATGATTCAAAAAGACGTGGATATGCTTTTGAAACCTGAGAACAAGTCCAAGTTGCAGAACGTATTGAAGTATCATGTAGTAGCAGGTACGGTAAAATCTTCTGACTTAAAAGATGGGCAGAAAGTAAAGACCTTGCAAGGTGAGGAATTAACTGTATTTATCAAAGATGGCAAAGTAATGATTAATGGGGCAGAAGTTACTACTGCCGATGCGCCTGCAAGCAATGGGGTAGTGCATATCATTGCTAAGGTATTATTGCCAAAGAAAATGTAAACTTTATTTAATAGAGTAGCAAACTTTATCAAAGATTGCTACTCTATTGGAAAACCGTATTGTTATTTTAATTTTTCTTCTTTTTTAATTTCTTAATAAACTCTCGATATCCTCTATAGAACTTTTGAGGTAGTTGCTTACTTTAGGATTAGCAAGTCCTTCATAAATCTGTTTGACCTTACTATCTTTGCCTATACGTAGCTCTATTGGATAGCCATTCTTCCCTATTTGATATTTGCTTACCAAAATTCCCATAGAGTCATAATAGATAGGATGCTTAAATTTCCAATCTTTGAGCAATTCATTAGTTTCATCTAAACTACTTAGTTTTCCATCTACTATGCTTGCCACAAGTACATTAGGATTCTCCGCAAAATGCTCATGGATTTTATCTAATTCCTTTAATTTGGGCATACAATTACCACACTTGGTGTACCAAAAATCTAATACTAATACTTTATTAACAAACTGGTCTTTAGGAACTAATTGTCCTTGTAAGTTCTTTAATTCAGTAATATTTATTGACTTGCCAAGTAAATATTCCTTTTCTAATGTATTGATACTCGTATAATACATATGATTTCGGACAAAGTAATTGGTATAAATAAGTTCAAGAATTAAAAAAAGAAAAATAATTGTCAAATTTTTACCTATTCTATTGTTATCATAATAATAACCTAACAAGTAACTTGAACCTCCTATGACCAAAGTAGCAGGCGTTATCATAGGGAAATAGAAATTAGGCATCTCTGTATAAAGAAAGACTGCGTATCCCAATAAAGAGCTACCTACTATGGAGTGATAGAAGAACGGTTTAATGGTTATTTTATGGAAAAACAAGCCAAACAAAAAATAACAAAGGCTATAAAATATAAATGCAAACTCCCAACCTGCAAGATTTTTGGTATGCCCAAAGAGGATGAATGGAATATAAACTACAAGAATAAGGAATATATTTTTCATCAAATTAATCATTATTTATGATTTTAGATTTCAATGGGTAAGAAAATATTTTGTATTTACCCATTGAAATCTAATATTTTAACAAGTATAATTTTTTATTGTTAGTAACTACACTTTCCATCACAAAGAGAAGTACCCATCAATCCACAAGTTGTATTCTCTCTACTCGATATACATTGTTTATTAGAGAAACAAGACCCTCCAAAACCACAGCTCAAAGAATAACGACAATTACATCCTGCTTCTACTTCTTCTACCTTACCATTAGATGGCTTTTGCTCTAAACTACTATCAATTACTCCAAGTCCATCTATAGTTCCTATTAAGAACAATTCTTTTTGAGTAAAAAGTCCTTGTTCACTTGCCTTGTAGAACCATTCTTCCTATGCGCTATCTTGTTTACAAATTTGCTGAAAGACATAGACTTAGATAGTTTTTGTTGAAAAATAGATAGTAGAGAAAAGTATGCTTTTTTGTTCTGCTATTCAAATGACGGCATAAATATCGGTATTCATTTCCCAAAATTTTTGGAAAATACTAAGTAAAGAGAACTTTTATAGAAATACATACAAGCTGATAAACTTTTTGCTTTTTTAGAAACAAGCCCTGATTTTATCACTACCTTTGTACTTGATATTCTTAAAAAAACTGTAAACAATAAACTACAAATCAGAAACTTATAATGCCCAACGACTTCATGCGTACTATATTGCCCACTGTTTTCCTCATATTATTTTTTTACCTTATTTTTGAACCAATACCTCCCAAAAAGGAGGCTCAAAAGGAAAAAGAAGTAGCTATAGATAGCCTTATCTACCTATCTATCACTACCGTAGGAGATTTGATGTGTCATAGTTCGCAATACCAATACGCTAAAAATGAAGATGGCACGTATGATTTCTTACCCGTTTACGATTTAGTGAGGGACTACCTCAGTGAGGCAGATTTTACTATTGCCAACATGGAAACAGTTTTAGCAGGCAATACCAAGCGTTTCTCAGGATACCCTCAATTTAATACTCCTAATGAATACGCCGATGCACTGAAAGCAGTAGGCTTTGATGCCTTCTTTACTGCCAATAACCACTCCTACGACCAAGTAGAAAACGGTGTATTACGAACTTTAGACGAACTAAAAGCCCGAAATCTTCCTGCGATTGGTACTTTTTATTCGCCAAAAGACAGAGATTCTATTAGGGTTTTTGATATAAAAGGTTTTAAAATCGGTATTTTGGCTTATACACAGTTTTCCAATATTACCGTTCCTGAGAGTAACAAATTCTTAGTCAATCATATAGACTCAGCACTGATAGCCAAAGACATTAAGCAGGCAAGAGCCAAAGGAGCAGAGTTAATTTTGGTAAATTTGCATTGGGGAGCGGAGTATCAACGCTTTCCCAATGAGTACCAAAAACAAATAGGAAGCTATGTAGCAAGTTTGGGAGCAGACATTATTTTTGGCGAGCATCCCCATGTTTTACAGCCTATTACCTTTTTAAAGTCTGAGAATAAGCAAATAGGTTTGGATAGTTGTTTGCTTGCCTACTCATTGGGCAATTTTATTTCCGCCCAATACAAGCGCTATACCGATGCAGGCGTAATGCTTACGGTACGATTGGCTAAAAATCTTAAAAATAACAAAATAAAAATAACCTCAGTAGAGTATGTCCCTACTTGGGTTTTCAAGGGCATACTGAATGGAAAAATGCAATACAAAATTTTTCCTGCTTTTTTGTCAGAGGCAAAAGCCTATCCGCTGACTATGAGGGACTTGATTCCCCAAGAGTTCCACCAACTTTCTGCGGAGCATATACAAAAAATGAAACAAGCAGGGGAGGATAGCAAAGAAATTCTGACGTACTATCAAAAAAATTTAAAAAATATCATTTGGAAAAAGCCTTTTGCCCAAGATAGTATTATATCTTTACCCCTGAATATTAATGTGTTACCAGATACAGTTTTTAGGAAAAAAATACAATTCAAACCAAAAGCTAAATAATATACCTCTGTCCAAATCAAGATATTGATGTTATGTCTATCACAGAATCAAGTTCTTATTATGAAGATTTAGAAAAAATGTCAGTCTTAGAGTTGCTGACTAATATGAATAATGAGGATAAGAAAGTTCCCATAGCTGTAGAAAAAGCTATTCCTCAAATAGAAAAATTAGTAACTGCAATAGTAGCAAGGATGCAAAGAGGAGGGCGACTTTTCTACATAGGAGCGGGGACAAGCGGAAGACTTGGAATAGTAGATGCCTCAGAGTGTCCGCCAACTTATGGAGTACCTCATGGATTAGTAGTGGGAATTATTGCAGGCGGAGATACCGCCATTCGCAAAGCGGTAGAATTTGCCGAAGATGATGAAACCCAAGCGTGGAAAGATTTGCAAGAACACTTGGTCAATGAAGACGATACGGTGATAGGGATAGCGGCTTCGGGGCGTACTCCTTACGTCATTGGTGGAGTGAGAGATGCTCGCAAAAATGGTTTGCTCACAGGTTGTATTACGTGCAATCCAGCGACCAAGTTAGCCGAGGCAGCAGAGTTTCCCATAGAGGTCATTGTAGGACCGGAATTTGTAACAGGTAGTACACGCATGAAATCTGGTACTGCACAAAAGTTAGTACTCAACATGATTTCTACCAGCATAATGATACAATTAGGAAGGGTCAGGGGCAATCGCATGGTAGATATGCAACTTTCTAATAATAAGTTAGTAGATAGAGGTACGCGCATGGTCATGGAGGCTTTGGAGATTTCTTACAAACAAGCCTCCCAACTTTTAGAAAAATATGGAAGTGTAAGAAAAGCCATAGATGCGTACAGAAAGTAAAAATAATTTTGAATAATCTATAAACCAAAAATACGCACATGATACCTCTTTTAAAATGGCTGAAGTTTTTTGTATGGTTAATTTTTCTGACCTTGCACTTTTCTACGGCAAATTCCAAAAGTATTAAACCCTCTTGGGGCGACACAGGACATAGAGTAATTGGCTATATTGCAGATAAGCATTTGAGTAAGAAAGCACGCCGAATGGTTAAGCAAATTCTTGGTAATGAATCTTTGGCAATGTCAAGTACATGGGCTGATTTTGTCAAATCAGATTCTACACTCAATGCCCAGACTGCTGCTTGGCACTATGTCAATATTCCTGATGGGCAAACTTATGAGCAGATGCAAAAGAACCTCCAAGGAGATGTTATAGAAGCTACTGACCGCATGATAAGAGATTTAAAAGACTCTAATTTGGATATAGAAAAAAAAAGATTTGCGCTTCGCTTTTTAGTGCATCTCATTGGCGACCTTCATCAGCCTCTTCATGCAGGTAGAGCAGACGATTTAGGAGGGAACAGGATTAGATTGAGATGGTTTGGGAGGGATACTAACCTACACAGAGTATGGGATTCTGACCTCATAGACCATCTCAATTTGAGCTATACCGAGCTTGCAGAAGCTATCAATTTCCCTACCCAAGAGCAGATTCGTATATGGCAAAGCACAGACCATAGAGCTTGGGTAGAAGAATCAAGAGCCTTAGCCAGAAAAGTATATGAGTCTGCTAAAAATAATGATAATTTATCATACCGATATGCTTATGATTTTGACGAAGACCTAAAACTTAGGCTACTGCAAGCGGGAGTCAGATTAGCAGGACTATTGAATAAAATTTTTAATTGATGGTATAATTGGTAGTGTCAAAGAGGTAATGCTTTCTACTTTGACAATTTGTTTCCTACCCACTGTCAGGGTTTGGCAACCACTAACAGGGCAAGGCGTACAATTCCCTAACGGTGGACGCAGTCCTTGTTAGCGGATATGACAATTTTTATTTAGCATTACTTTTTACACCCTACCCAGTGAATAACATCATACCTCAGCCGCTATAAAAATATTTTCAAACGCTTTTCTCAGGAAAGTAAACTTCAAACTTTGTTCCTTGCTGTGGTGTACTTTCTACTTCTATTCGCCCTCCCAGCCGCTCTATTTGCGTTTTTACCAAAAATAAACCCATGCCTTTCCCTGCTACGTGCAAGTGGAATCTTTTGTAAAGATGAAACATTTTACTTTTATGTTGGTCTAAATCAATGCCTATACCGTTATCTTGAATACTTATTTTAGTGAATTGATTTACTTTTTCCGAACAAATCTGTACAAGTAGTTGTCTATAAGGATGCCTAAACTTAACGGCATTGCTAATAAGATTGTAAAAAATACTCTCGGTATAGGGAGCCGAAGTATAAAGGTGCTGTACCTGCTGAAAGTCAGTGATGATTTGACCTTGGGCTTCCTCAATTTCGTTTTCCAACAGAAATCTGACTTTATTCACTATCTCCTCAAGGCTGATGAATTGGTAGTGCAATTCGGTTTTTCGTTTGATTTCAAAAATATGATTAATGTCTTTAATGACTTCATCTAAAAGTTGAGTACTTACCGCAATTTGTTTGGCAATCATGAGTTTCTCATCGACGTCTATGTTTTCCATTTCTAACAAATTACAAAGCCCTAATATCCTTGCCACAGGAGAGCGGAGGTTGTGAGCTGTCATAAAGGAGTACTGCTCTAACTGTCGGTTGTATTCTATTAAATCTTCGTAGGCTTTGCTTAGCTCTTCGGTACGCTTGGCTACTTCGTCATTCAGCAGTTGATTTTGCTCAATTATTTTTTCATTTTTAGCTTGTAACTGCTTTTGGACTTCCTCAAGTTGCTGATTTTGTCTGATTAGTAAATCTCTTTGTACTTCTATCTGCGCCCCTTGCTGTATCAACTCTTCGTTTTGTGCGGCAATTTCTTTGGTGCGTAGCTGAACGGTAGCCTCTAAAACTTCATTTTGTTCTTCTATGATTTTCCTTTTCTCAATTTCTGCTTGTCTTAGCTTTTCAGAAAAAGAAAATGCTTTTTTAGTATAAAAAGCTGTCAAAATCAAGGTAGGCATGCTGATTATAAAAAGTGCGATAAGAGCAAAGTAGGTTCTCTGAAGAGCATTATCATATTCTTTTCGGGCATTAGACTTCAAAGTTTCGCATAAGTTAGAGATTTGATTGCGAAACTGGGTAATTTCCTTCATTACCTTAATTCCCCTTTTTTCTAAAAATCGCTTTTCAAACTCCTCCCTATCCCCCTGCTCAATTAATGCTTTTTGCGAAGAGCAGAAGTCAATATAATCTTCTATTCTCTTTTTCAGATGATGGAGTGGCTCCAAGTCGGCGTTTTGCGCTCTCAATTTAATTTCTAAGCTATCAAAAACTTCGTCTTTTAAACTTACACCTGTGTAGTAAGGACTTAAAAATGAGGTGTCTTTTACAATGTAATATGCCCACACTCCCAAATCCAAATCATTGACTATCCATGCAGGAATCAAGTCTGTGAAGTATAGGATTTGTGCTGCGTTTTCTTGTAGTAATCTGTTCTTTTCCATGATTTTGTTGTTGTAATGAACAAAACCAATGCATATAAATATCAAAGAACAAATGAGTACAACTACTACAGTTAGCAAATGTCTTTTTAATATTTGAAGCATGATATAGACGACAAGAAAATAAATTAAGCATAGAATAACATCACGTAGTAGGATTTACAAGAAAAAACAAAGGTCATATATAAAAAGATTTCTTGCAGTAATACACAATCATTCTACTACCATGATGTAGCCTAAGCCCACGCGTGTTTGAATTAACTTTTTCTCAAAATCTTTATCTATTTTATTTCTAAGATAATTTACATACACATCTACGATGTTCGTTCCTGTATCGAAGTTGATGTCCCATACCTGCTCTGCAATTTTTGCCCTATCCAATATTTTATTTTTATTTTTGATGAAAAAAACCAATAGGTCAAATTCTCGGGCTGTTAATTTGATTTCCTTACCACCTCTGCGAACTTCCTTTCGCGAAAGATTACAATACAAGTCCTCTACGCAAATAATCACTTCCGCTGCGGGTTTTTCAGGGTTAAGTACGTGGCTTCGGCGAATCAAAGCACGCAATCTTGCCAAAAGTTCCTCAAAGTCAAAAGGTTTTGGCAAGTAATCATCTGCACCAGCATCTAAGCCTTTAATCTTGTCTTCTGTGCCATCTAAGGCAGTGAGCATTAAAATAGGAACTTGTGGATTTTTAACACGTATGCGCCTGCAAATCTCAAAACCATCTATATTAGGTAACATAACATCTAAAATAATTACATCATAGCCGTTATTTAAGCTATTTTTGATAGCCTCTTTTCCATCTTTGACCCAATCTACCGTGTATGCACTCTCTTCCAATCCTTTTTTGATGAATGAGGCAATTTTAGGCTCGTCTTCAGCTAATAAAATATTCATATTTCTCAATTTTTTTCAAGTGGATTATTGGCGAAAAAGCACTACTATCCGTAACCATACAAACTAAGTAATTGGCTGGTAAAGATTGCTTCAGTACTTTACTACAAAGTTAAAAAAAACTTACTCTTATTTAGGCTTTAAAGTAAGTGTACAAAAAATTAATATACTTAAAGCAAGATGGTTTGCAAACGTTTATAAGGTTTCAAACCTTATAAACGTTAATTTTCAACCAAAACCAATTTCGATTGAGTATAATTGCTTAACTATAGCTTATAGCTACATTTCCTTATTGTGTCTAATTTCATTTTTGCAGACCTGCACAAGCAAGCATCATGCTTATCCTCTAAAATACTTAAAGGTCTTAAATCGCCTCTTGCTTTGGCGATAGTCCTCGAAGACCAAGTTGCCTAAACCTTCCAAAGAACTAAAATAGGCGTTGCCTCCATTGACTTGGGTAAATTCTCTGACAAACTGTTGGAGATAGGAGTCAGAAGCAATCATGAAAGTAGTAATAGGAATTTTTAATCGCTTGCACTGAGCGGCTAAATTGAGTGTTTTATTAAGAATTTTGCTGTCTAAGCCAAAACTGTTTTTATAATAGCGCAATCCTTCTTTGAGGCAGGTAGGTTTGCCATCAGTAATCATAAAAATTTGCTTGTTGGCATTTTTTCTACGCCTGAGCAAGTCCATTGCTAATTCCAGACCGGCTACTGTATTGGTATGGTAAGGTCCTACTTGCAAATAGGGTAAGTCTTTGATTTCTATTTGCCAAGCATCATTTCCAAAAACGATAACGTCTAAGGTGTCTTTTTTATAGCGAGTAGTTATCAACTCTGCCAGTGCCATAGCTACTTTCTTAGCAGGAGTGATGCGGTCTTCGCCATAGAGAATCATAGAGTGTGAAATATCTATCATCAGCACTGTGGAGGTTTGTGTCTTGTAATCCTTTTCCATGATTTGCAAGTCGTCTTCTGTCAGCATGAAATCGCTTACCCCATGGTTGATTTGTGCATTTTTAATAGATTCTGTCATGGAAATTTGGTCGAGGTCATCACCAAACCTGTAAGCCCTCATGTCAGCGTTAGGCTCATCACCTACGCCTGAGTTAGTTGTATTATGCTTGCCTTGCTTGCCCCTTTTTAGTTTTCCAAAAATTTCTTCTAAGGCACTTTTGCGTATGGTTTGCTCTGTTTTAGGAGTAATCCGAATTTCTCCGCGCTCCGAATTTTCCTCTATGTAGCCCTTCTCTTTCAAATCTTCGTAAAAATCTCCGATGCCGTACTGCTCATTGGTCAAGCCGTAGCGACGGTCAAGCTCTGTCAATATTCGCATTGCCTCGGCGGCATCGCCAGAGGTCATATTAAGCAATTGCATAAAAATTTTCATCAAGCTATCAAAAGTAGCTTGTGCATTGCTTTTGGGAGGTTCATAGTCAGAAAATCGGTAGCCAAGCATGATTTATTAATTTTTGTTAAACTCCTTATTTTAATTTTAGGTACTGTATTACTTCAAGAACTAATCATACAACAATAAGGTTTTCTACTAAATTCCCTACTGTTCCAATAACTTTTGCTTGCTCATCTCCACAATTTGGTTTACTTGTTGCTCAAAAGTAATTGACGTAGTATCTATAAGTTGAGCGTCTTCTGCTTTTCTCAGAGGGCTATCTTGTCGAGAGGTATCTATCCAATCTCTCTTCTTTAAGTTTTCTATAATTTCTTCTAAATCTACTAATTCTCCCTTTTCCAATAGTTCGTCTTGGCGGCGTTTAGCGCGTACATTCATCTCGGCAGTCATAAAAATTTTAAGTTCTGCTTCGGGAAAAACTACCGTACCAATATCTCTTCCGTCCATGACGATTCCTTTTTTCTTGCCCATTTTTTGCTGTTGGGCTACTAAAAACTTTCGTACTTGGGAAATAGCGCTGACTTCGCTAACTTTATCAGAAACTGCCATTTGGCGAATCTCTTGTTCTACATTGATGCCGTTGAGATATGTATCTGATTTCTGTGTTTTAGGATTGTAGCGGAACTCGATTTCTATTTCTTTTAAGGCATTTTCTACCTCATTGGGATTGGTCAAACTGACAAAATTTTGCAAAAAATAAAGCGTTACTGCGCGATACATGGCTCCTGTATCTATGTAGTTGTATCCTAAAATAGATGCTACCGCCTTGGCAGTTGAACTTTTCCCACAAGCAGAGTAACCATCTATGGCTATAATAATCTTTTTCATTTATTTCATTTGCAAAATATTTTTGTTGCTACTTAATTATTTATTTGAGTAAAATCATTTAGCTTAGTAAGACTCGCTTTCGTTGGGAAAGTCTTGGGATTTCACGTCTTTGACATAGTTGCTTATTGCCTCGCTCATGACGGCATGCAAATCAGCATAGCGCCTTAAAAATCTTGGTTTAAAATCTTGATTAATGCCAAGCATATCGTGTAACACTAAGACTTGTCCGTCCGTGCCTGCGCCTGCGCCTATGCCTATGGTAGGGATAGTAAGTTGCTTAGAAACTTTTTCTGCCAAACTGGCAGGAATTTTCTCTAAAACAATACCGAAACAACCTAATTTTTGTAAAAGGTGGGCATCTTCTATTAATTTTTGAGCTTCTGCTTCTTCTTTGGCGCGTACAGAGTAAGTACCAAACTTAAAAATAGACTGTGGTGTAAGTCCCAAATGTCCCATCACAGGAATACCCGCGCTCAGTACTCTTTCTATGGAGTCTTTAATTTCTGCTCCCCCTTCCATTTTGACGGAGTGCGCTCCCGCTTCTTTCATGATGCGTATGGCAGATTGTAAGGCTCTTTTGGAGTTGCCCTGATAGGTGCCAAAAGGCAAATCGACCACTACAAAGGCGCGATTTACTGCTTTGATGACCGAAGAGGCATGGTAAATCATCTGCTCTAAACTCATCGGCAAGGTGGTTTCATTTCCGGCCATGACATTAGACGCAGAATCGCCTACTAAAATCACGTCAATACCTGCCGAGTCGACTATACGCGCCATGGAGTAGTCATAAGCGGTAAGCATGGCTATTTTCTCTCCACGCAATTTCATCTCTTGGAGCTGGTGTGTAGTAACTTTTTTTATATTAGTACTTTGGTGAATCGACATATTTAATTTATATGGGTTGAATCTTTTTTACGAAAGCAACTTTCTATTCCCTTCAGCTTGCCAAAAGTTGGATTGCGGAACGGTTTAACTTTTGGCAGGTAACACAGAGAGCATAAAGTACATAAAAAGCCAATTACTTACTTGCGTAATTTTTCATTTTTAGTTATTTCAAATCAGATAAACTCTATTGTTATAAAAGCTTGATAAACAGCAAGAAAACTAATATTTTCAACTGTTTTTTTCTAATCAGTAAACTCTAAGTACGCAAAGATGTGTGATACTACAAGATTTTTTTCTATTTCTTTTCAATTTTTTATAAAATCATTTCTCTTACGAGGGGTGCTAAGTCTATTCATACAGTATAATAAGTATTTTATTTATACGTTAATTATCCAAAAAAATACACCCCTTCCTTACACTTTCACATTTACACTTATCAATGATAAATTTACATTGCCCAAATGAGAGTATCCACATTCATATTTATAGGGAGTACCCTTCTGACAGGAATACTGCTATTAGTGATTACTGTATTGTTGTGTTTCATGTTTTTTCAAGATAATCATTATTATTCTCTTGCCTTGCTCTCAGCCATAGAAGAGTTTATTTTAAGCATTGGATATAAGTTCACCTTTCTTGTGGGTGGAGTAGGTTTGTTGTTTCTTTTGCAAGTTAGACAGTTACAAAGAAATTGGGAGTATATTTAGGCTAAAAGCAAGTCTATGACTCTTTTCTCCAAATCAGTAGCTTTGATTCGGACTTTTACCTTGTCCCCTAAGCGATATACTTTTTTATAACGAGCCCCAATGACGGAGTAGGATTTCTCGTCGTATTCATAGTAGTCGCCTTGAATATCTGCTAATCTGACCATACCCTCGCACTTGGTTTCTGTAATCTCTACATAAATTCCCCATTCGGTAACTCCTGAGATAATGCCGTCAAATATCTGTAAAGGAGGGCTTTGAGAGGTAATAATCTGCATCAGTTCTACTTGTTTGTATTTGATAGAGGCTCTCTCTGCATCGGCGGCTTTCTTTTCTCTATCAGAACTGTGCTTGCACTTTTGTTCTAACTCTATTTGATTGACAGGCTCTCCTCCTGCTAAGTAATGTTCCAATAATCTATGTGCCAATATGTCAGGATAACGACGAATAGGCGAGGTAAAGTGTGTGTAATGCTTAAAAGCAAGACCATAGTGAGGCAGAGGCTCAGTAGTGTATTTTGCTTTTGCCATAGTGCGTATGGCTAAGCTTTGTAGCACATTTTGCTCTACTTTACCTTCGGAAGCTATCGCCATTTGGTTGAGTGATTTGGCTATTTTTTTCCCTTCTGTTTCTAAATGATAACCGAACTGCTTGGCAAAAATTTTGAGATTTTCTAATTTCTCCGCATCAGGTGCATCATGGGTTCGAAAGACCATCGTATTTTTTATTTTCCCTTTGCGTAACTTATACACAAACTCTGCTACGCGTTTATTTGCCAAAAGCATAAATTCCTCAATCAGTTTATGGGCTTCTTTCCGAACTTTGGGAACAACCTCCAAAGGTCTTCCACGCTCGTCCAGTTTAAACTTTACCTCTACTGTTTCAAAAGAAATCGCTCCATTGCGATAGCGATTTCTTTGCAAAATCAAAGCTAACTTATTCAATGTCTGTATTTGTTCTACAAAATCTCCCTTTCCTGTTTCTATAACTTCTTGGGCTTCCTCGTAGGTAAAACGGCGTTGAGAGTGGATAATAGTTTTCCCGAACCACTCATCTACCAATTTGCCCTGTGGAGTTAGTTCAAACACTGCTGAGAAGGTCAATTTGTCTTCGTGAGGTCTAAGCGAACAGATATGATTGGAGAGTTTCTCAGGCAACATAGGTACGACTCTATCTACCAAATATACCGAAGTGCCACGCTCTAAGGCTTCTCTATCCAAAATAGTATCAGGCTTTACGTAGTGTGTAACATCGGCAATATGCACTCCTACCTCCCAATTACCATTTTCTAACTGTCTGATAGAAAGAGCATCATCAAAATCCTTAGCATCAGAAGGGTCTATAGTAAAAGTAGGGATTTTCCTAAAATCACGTCTTTTTTGTATCTCCTCTTCTGGTATTTCCTCACTGATTTTATTTGCCATTTTAATAACACTTTGCGGAAAATCCAACGGCAAGCCGTACTCTGCCATGATAGAGTGCATTTCGGTTTCATGCTCTCCTGCTTTACCCAAAATTTTGGTAATTTTCCCAATAGGATTTTTGCCTTTCTCGTCCCACTCGGTAATCTGAGCAATGACTTTGTCGCCGTGCTTTGCCCCTTTAATGTCTGGAAGATTGATAAAAATGTCATAAAACATCTTCTTGTGGTCAGGTACAACAAAGGCAAAGCGCGAGGAGAGTTCCACCCTTCCCACAAACTCCGTTCTGGCTCGCTTGACTATTTCTACTACTTCGCCTTCTGGTCGGTTGCTTTTCTTGAATTTATGTACAATAACTTTGACGGTATCTCCATCTAAGGCAGTATTTAAGTGTTTGTTGCTCACCCAAATATCTCTTTCCTGTCCTTCTACCATAATGTATGCAAAATCTCTACTCACATAATCTACTACCCCTTCTAATACATCATCGCTATCTAATCTAATCTGATAGTTGTTATTTACTCTACTGATACTTCCCTTATCAGTCAGTTCTTCTAACAAAAACTCTATTAATTCTTTGATTTTTATGTGCTTGGCTTGTAGTTTTTTATGAATTTGTTTGAGAGAAAGCTGTTTTTGAGGAGAGGAGTGCAAGAGGGAGAGCAATACATCTTTGACTTTATCTGTTTGAAATTCAACAAATTCCGAGTTTTTCTTTTTTCTTTTCCTTACTCTTTTGCGTTTAGTTTTGGTTGTGTTGTTTTTTTCGTTTTTAGACATAAAAAAATATAAAATAGTATTAATTATGAGTGGTAACAAAAGTAAGTAGTAGAAAGTTTCAATTTTTGAAAAGCCTTGTCAAAATTTACTCAAAAACTTAGGCAACCTTGTTTAAAAATTTATATTTTTGATGGAAAATTATTAAAAACTATCACTACTATTACCTTGCAAAAAAACTTATGCGGCACGATGTAAGCAAATACGATGAAATGTTTTTCAAAGCTGACCAAATGATAAAAGATAATCAGATTACACAAGCAGTCAAGACTTTGGAGGAGATTATAGAAGAGTATCCTGAATATGGAAGAGCATATAACCACTTGGGCTGGATATACGAAACTAAGTACAGAAGCTACGAAGATGCAGAGGAGTGTTACAAGAAAGCACTGCAATACGCACCCGAATATACTCCTGTTTATTTGAATTATGCCTATCTGCTTTCCAATCAAAGTAGGTTTTCCGAATTAGAGCCTTTATTGGACAGAGCCTTACGCGTGCCGGGTGCTTACAAGCCAAGTATCTACAATGAATATGGGATTATGTATGAACTTATGGAAAGATTTGACTTATCAATCGAGTATTACAAAAAAGCTATTTTTAGCTCTACGGACAATACTAATATCAAAACGTATCAAGATTCCATAGAACGCGTATATCAGAAAAAGCGGATGTTAGAACCTCCTTATCACGGAGGGCGAGCAGGAGAATAGAGAAATTTCTTGCTACTATGCTGAAGTTTTGTATTTTTTGACCACTTTTGTTAGATTATAATATAAATTGCGATAGTTTCCCCTTGAGAAAACTCTAAACTAAATAATCATTTTAGCTCCATAACCCTAATGCAAAGGTTATTCATTATCGTTTTATTGCTTTTATGCCATCTATCAGCAAAACCTCAGAATAAAGCAGTGATAGATAGTCTGTCTAATTCACTTGACTCTTCGCCAGACACCAGTAAGGTGCTTATTTTGAATCAATTAGCATGGAGTTATAGAAGTTCAGACCTTGCTAAGGCAGTTGATTATGGTGAGCAGTCCATAGCACTTGCCCAGTCAATCAAATACTACAAGGGTTTAGCAGAGGCTTACAATATGGTTGGCGTAGTCCAACGCAACATTGGGAATTACTCTAAGGCTACGGACTTTTACTTTAAGGCTTTACAAATAGCCGAGCAGCATAATATTATCCAGCAGATTTCGTATTCTAACCTCAATTTGGGGGACATTTTTAAATATCAAAAAAATTATGAGCAAGCTACTGTCTATATAAAAAAAGCAATTCAATCTTTTGAAAACATCAAAGACCAGCGAGGAGTAGGTTATGGTTATATTCGCTTAGGCGAGGTCTATCAGGAACAGGGAATGTACCAAGAAGCCCTTATAGCCTATGAAAAATCCTTAGAGGTGCGTACAAGATTAAAAGATAAATCTGCCATAGAGTCCACGACCAATCGCTTAGGGAATCTGTACGAACTAATGAATGATTACCCGCAAGCTATCAAATACCTCTCCCAATCTTTGGAAATAGGTTCAGAAATCAGTGACCTGAAAAGCATTGCAGGTACACAAGCAGACCTAAGCAGAATATATTTCAAACAAGGAAACCATGATAAAGCGATTGAATATGCAGAAAGAAGCCTTGAATTAGGGCAAAAATTAGACACACGCGAAACCGTCAAACGCGCAAGTCAAGTATTGGCAGAAGCGTATGCTAAAAAAGAAGACTATAAAAAAGCCTATCATTATCAAAGCATACTAATGGAAATGAAAGACTCTCTTTTCAATCAGGAGAGTTTTATCAAAATTAATAACTTACAAAAAAACTATGAAACCCAACGCAAACAAGTAGAAATAGACTTACTTAATAAAGATAAGCAAATACAAAATCTTATCCTCAATCTGCTGATAGGTGGCTTACTGCTGTTTTTATTTCTCATATTTGCTTTGTATCGAATTAACAGACACCGCAATAGAGTGAATAAAATCCTTAATAGCCAAAATAAAATTATAGAAAAGCGCAATGAGGATATTACAGCGAGCATTAACTATGCCAAAAGAATCCAAGATGCCTATCTTCCCTCCTCGGAGCAGATAGCCAAATACTTACCTGAGCATTTTATTTTTTTCAAACCCAAAGATATAGTCAGCGGGGATTTTTATTGGTTTGCAGAAGTAGAAAATAAAATAGTTTTAGCTTGTGTAGATTGTACAGGGCACGGAGTACCAGGTGCGTTTATGTCACTCATTGGCAACAATCTGCTTAACCAAATCGTGCTTAATATGGGCGTAACGATGCCTGAGGTAATTCTCTCGGCTATGAATGCAGGAGTCAATGATGTACTCCAACAAAAGCAAACACAAAATAGAGATAGCATGGACGTAGCCCTTTGCGTAATAGATTTGAGAAATAAAGTATTAGAATTTGCAGGGGCGAAATCTCCACTGTTGTATATACAAAATAACCAACTTTATTTTATCAAAGGAAACAGAAGCACCGTAGGCGATATAGAGCGAGAGGAGGAGATAAAAACTTTTGTCAAGCACGTAGTTGATATTTCCGTCCCTACTACATTTTATCTCTTTTCTGATGGTTTCCCAGACCAATTTGGAGGAAAAGAAGGTAGAAAGTTTCTCATCAAAAACTTCCGAGAGTTGCTTCTCGGCATTAGCCAACGCCCTATGAAAGAACAAGATATGCTTATACAAGCTACTTTTAGAGATTGGATAGGGAATCACCCGCAGATAGACGACGTTACGCTAATTGGAGTAAAATTATCATAATCAATGATTTATTGCTTTATCTGTAAATCTCTCTCTTTTTAAAGTCTTGTTTGTAAATAAAATTTGTAAAAAAATCTTTCCAAATTTGGTAGTTACAGAAAAACCCACTACCTTTGCACCACAAAAAACAAAACGCACCGTTCGTCTAGGGGTTAGGACGCATCCCTTTCACGGATGAAACACGGGTTCGATTCCCGTACGGTGTACAAGATTATTTAACTCATTGATTATCAATAAGTTTTGAAATTAAAAAGTATTAGCAAAAATCATGCTAATACTTTTTGATTTAAATAGGTAAATATCAGTAAGTTACAAGCATAAAACTTAGACTTAGCTATTTCCACATACCTTTCTTACAACTATACACAACAAATTTTGAGCAGGGCAAACTAACTTCAAACTATTCCAATACAATTGCAAAGTTTGAGGAGTAAATCCACATGTAGATTTGTACTTTATTAGAAGGCCATCCGTTTTGAGAAAGGTATGAGAGCGTAGAACCTACTATACATATCTCGTCGTTGCTTCCATCTTCTACTTTGTATTTGAACCAGTCATTATTAGCATCATAATCTTTGTATCTTACTGTAAATTCTCTATATGAGCCATTAATCCAAGATTTTATCAAAAAACGAGGATTAGCACCCCCCAGGCTTTCTATGCTTAAAACAGGCTCTTTACCTTCTTGAAAACGCTGCCACTCAGTAGGCCACCCGCTCCATCTTTCTGAATTGGTATTCCAATATTGGACTTTGGCTCTTGACATTTTTAATCTCGGAGGGAGCAGGCTAGCTTCTACATAAGAAGCAACAAGAAGCGAAAATATCAATAGAGCAATAAAAAAATTCTTAGCTTTCATAGTGAAAATAATTTTAAGTGATTGTATAATTTTTAGATTGATTTATGAGAGAATAAACGTGCCTATGTCAGCCATGATTAGGGAATTAGTAAAGAATATCTGAAAAGTTTTTAAATAAAATATAAATATGCAAGACATCAAACACTTGTTTATCAAGTATTTATCGTCTTGCATATTAGTATTGCATGTAAAGTGGGGAGGGCAATTTACCTGTATGTATGATGATAGGCTTATTAGAAAATACACAAATAAATAGCTAATAATCAATGATTTGAATGAATATATTTGTCAAATTCCAAAGAAATTCCTTATCCACTTCAAATTTCTCGCAAAATGATTAGCCGATGTCGTCTATGGACTTTCCCACCAAATAATCAATAATGCCCATCATTTTCTTTTTCAGATTATTAGAAGCAATAGCCAAGTTCTGTATGAACTCTTCTTCTACTGCTTGCTCATTGTCAATCAAGTCGGTAATAGACTTTACAGCCATAAAAGGAATGCGATATAAGTGAGCCACCCAGGCGATAGCGGCCGCTTCCATTTCTTTGACGACAGGGTTTTTTGCATCAATCATAGCCAAGTCCGTAGGAGTAATATCCAAGGAATTTCCTGTGGAAACAATAGCTAACTTCATTCCCAACTGCTTGGCTAAGCGGGAGGCGCTAATGCAAGGATAGTTCCCTATGCCGTACTTATCAAATCCGGGTAGGGGAATACGGCGGTCGTGGTAGCGAACGTACTGATGACTTACGTACACATCGCCAATTTCGCTACCTCTTTGGGCGAAGCCTCCTGCCGTTCCCGCATTGATTATTAGGTCTGGTCTGAAATGTTGTACTGCCAAAAATGCCGATAAAGTAGCAGGTTGGGTAGCTACACAATCCAAATGAAAATCTCTATCCGTTCCATTGAGGATAATAGTAATATCTATTCCCTCTTTATCAATATGATAGGCTTCCATAGGCAGTGCCTCATCAAAAATTTTAGGTAGTTTGTAAAAGTTGTATTCTTCTATCAAAGGTTTTGCTTCTTGCTTCATTGCCATAATGATAGCTACTTTCTCAATAGGCTTTTTCATAGTATGGAGTAATGATAAAAAATTAATGTAATTAATAAAGAGGGATGTAGATTTGAAAAGTAAGAAAAATGTTTGTCAAATATAGGCAAATTGTGTAAACTTCAAAAACTTTCGCTTATTTTTGACTATGCAAAAGATTTTTAAAATAGCCTTTATTGTTATTTTCATTGGTCAGTTAGTTGGAAGGTGGCAGTCTTCTCCTTGGTTGGATTATATTTTTAAGCCTCTGATAATGCCCTGCTTAGCACTATACCTTTATTTTGGCGTTCAGGGCAAGCTAAGCAAGTTCATTAGGTTTATTCTTGGAGGATTTGTATGCTCTTGGCTGGGTGATATTGCCTTAATGCTTGAACAGTTCAACAGTCAGTTATTTTTACTTGGTTTAGCCTTCTTTTTGGTAGCTCATATCTTATATACTATTGCTTTCAGCACCCAAATCCAAAAGCCTTTTTTCCAAGAAAAACCGCTTTCACTCATTCCGCTTTTCTTGTATGGAATAGGCTTCTTTTATTTTCTTTATCCTAACTTACAGGATTTTACGATTCCTGTACTCTTGTACTCGATAGTTATTACTACTATGGCAGTTTTTGCCTTAAACAGGAAAAACAACGTTTCGCCTCAAAGTTTTAAGCTAATTTTTAGAGGAGCGTTATTCTTTGTGCTTTCTGATAGCTTAATTGCATTTAATAAATTTATGCTTCAAATTCCCTACCATGGCTTATGGGTCATGCTGACTTACATGGTAGCCCAGTATCTTATTGCAGAAGGAAGTAGGCAAAATTGAGATAAAAGCGAAGTTTTAGGTAGCTAATTTTTAAAAAGATTAGTAGCTTTGCTATATAATCAACAAATCTATTATCTCCCATGGCTACAAACGTACTTATCTCAGGAGGCACAGGTTTAGTAGGGCAGCGACTCACTGACATTTTGCTACAAAAAGGATATACTGTTAGCTACCTTACTCGTAATAAAAAAGGCTTCGCTACCTTTCAAAAAGGGAATGCTTCTATTAAACTCTATGCTTGGAATATTAAAGAAAATTTTGTAGAAGAAGAAGCTATCCAAAAAGCAGATTATCTTGTTCATTTGGCAGGTGCGGGCGTTGCTGATGAGAAATGGACTCCTCTCCGCAAAAAAGAAATCTTAGAAAGCAGAACACTCTCTACCCAACTTTTAGTAGATAAAATCAATACTATACCTAATCAAATTCAAGCATTTGTAAGTGCAAGTGCCATAGGCTATTATGGATTGGATACTGGTAATACTTGGCAGTATGAAAACATGGAAAGCCAAGCCAAAGATTTTTTGGCAGAGGTAGTCAAGGCATGGGAAGATGCAATTTTTAAAACCAAAGAGGTAAGAACAGTAGCTATACGCATAGGCGTAGTGCTAAGCAAAAAAGGAGGCGCCTTAGAAAAAATGGCTCAACCCATTCGTCTATACACAGGGGCGGCACTTGGCAGCGGCTTACAATACGTTTCTTGGATTCATATTGACGACTTGTGCAACATATTTATTAAAGCCTTAGAAGACAAGCAGATGAGCGGTATCTATAATGGAGTAGCTCCTAACCCTGTTACTAATGAAGTACTTACCAAAACTATTGGTAAAGTACTGAACCGCCCTATTCTGCCCGTCAATGTACCTGCTTTTGCATTAAAGCTAATGCTGGGCGAGATGGCAGGAATCGTCTTAGGAGGAAATAGAGTTTCCTCTGAAAAGATAGAAAAAACAGGCTACTCTTTCAAGTTCAAAGAAATAAATGAAGCAATCAAAGACTTATTAGCATAAGCGAATGGAAGAATTATTTATTAATTATTTAGGTATTGAACCCTCTTTGTATTATTGGCTTGTCTTACCCATCATTATTTTCTGCGCCAGAGTAACTGATGTATCTCTCTCTACCCTTCGCGTGATGTTTGTAGCAAGTGGTAGAAGAAAGATTGCTCCGCTGTTAGGATTCTTCGAGGCAATGATTTGGATACTGATGATAGGACAAATTATGAAAAACTTAGGCAATGTGCTTACTTACTTTGGTTATGCTGGAGGTTTTGCTTCGGGAACTTTTGTAGGCATGTATATTGAGAACAAATTGGCATTAGGCAAGGTAATAGTGCGAATTATTACTAAAAAAGAAGCCGTCGAGTTAGTCAAAATGCTTACTTTGTCTAAGTTTGGCTTTACCAATATCAAAGCAGAAGGCAAATACGGTGATGTAAACGTCATTTTTTCTGTATTAAAACGCCAAGACTTGCCTAAGTTCATTGCCTTGATAGATAAGCATCACCCTAACGCTTTTTATACCATAGAGAACGTTCGCTACGTAAGAGATTTAAAAAATATGATATGATGAAGCATTTTCTTAAAGAATTTTGGTTAGGTATCACTACTTACCCCCAAGCTATTGATTTCATTAAAAAGCATAAACTAAACACTTACCTTGTCCTGCCTGCTATCTTCAGTACTTTGATTTTCACTATTTTAGCCTTAGTGAGCTATTTGTATATAGGAGAATTGACTGCTTACTTAGACCGCTTGCTCCATAGGACTTCTTTGGAGGGTTTTTGGTATAGGATAGCCCAATGGATAGTCAATACCTTGGTTTGGCTATTTGTCGGGTTTGCTTATCTCAAACTTTATCGCTATTTGATACTTATCTTGCTTTCTCCTTTTTTGGGCTTGATAGCTAGCAAAGTACAAGATATTTTACACCAACAAGAAGTTCCTTTTGACCTTGGTCAGCTACTCAAAGACGTGCTAAGAGGAATACTCATTAGCCTACGGAACTTGGTTTGGGAATTGCTTTTTACGTCTATATTGATGTTTTTAAGTCTTGTAGTTCCTTTTTTATCTCCTTTTACTGTAGTAATGATTTTACTTGTAGAAAGCTATTACGTAGGCTTTTCTATGATAGACTATCGCAATGAATATAAAAAAATTCCCTTTCGTCAAAGTATTCTGATAGTAAGAAGCCATAGAGGATTTGCTATAGCTAACGGCTTAGCATTTAACTTTTTAGTTCTTATTCCCATCATAGGAGTACTTTTTGCTCCTATGCTTAGTGCAGTAGCCGCAGGCATAGGCATACACAAGATAGAACATTAAAAATCGTTAAGAAAATGCTTTATCTCAACGATTTATTTCTAAAATCCATTTTGTTGAAATAAATTTGAACTTGCATTTTGGAGGTAATATAAGCCATGGGAAAAAATATTTTCTTATATATTCTTATCATTTTCTCTTTCAATAGCTTACATGCTCAGCAGCTGCCAGAAATGGATAGCGTAGATATGTTATTGACCAATATGGCTATTCAAATAGAATGTACAGCAGGAGTAAACGACTTATACAATTTCAAATTTAGTCGTGCAGAGAGTCAGTTTGGCTGGCTTAGGCGTAAGTATCCCGAACATCCTCTTCCTTACTTTCTCATGGGTTTGAGCAACTGGTGGAAAATAGTACCTAATATAGACAACGAGAAATATGATGCTAAATTCTTGGCTTACATGGACTCCTCCATCGCCAAAGCAGAGGCATTGTACGAAAAAAATAGCAAAAATCCCGAAGCCGCTTTCTTTCTTGCTGCCGCATACGGTTTTAAAGGACGGCTTTTTTCTGAAAGAAAACAGTGGACAAAAGCTACTTTTGCTGGTAAAAATGCTATCAAGTACATGGAAAAAGCCATAGACAAAAGCGAGTTGAGCATAGAATTTCTTTTTGGCGATGCCTTGTATAACTATTTTGCCGAGTGGATTCCTCAAAACTATAAATTCTTGAAGCCCGTCTTATGGTTTTTTAGGAAAGGAGATAGAAAAAAAGGCTTACAGCAATTGGAAAAAGTAGCCAGCGATGCATTTTACACCAAAACAGAAGCTCAATACTTTTTGATGCGCATTTATCCTGACGAGGAGATGAGTCATAAGGCATTTGAAATGTCAAAGTATCTACACAAAACCTTTCCTGACAATGCTTATTTTCATCGTTACTATGCAAGAATGTTGTATCAAAACGGTGAAATGCACGAATTAGAATCTGTTTCTTTGGATATTATCAGCAAAATTGACTCAAATAGAGTAGGCTATGAAGAAATCAGTGGTCGCTATGCGGCTTTCTTCTTAGGTCATATCTACCGAATCAAAGGAGATAAAGAGAAAGCCAAACATTACTACCAAAGAACCATACAGTTTACTGAAAAAACCAAATCTTTTGATGCTGGCTATTATCACTATGCCATGGCTGAGTTAGCTCACTATGCTGATAAAGAAGGTAATATCTCTTTGGCAAAACAATATTATGAGAAAATAAAAGAGCATACCGATAAAAATCATATCTTGCACAAAGAAGCCAAAGAATACCTGAAAAAAAATAAGAAAAAAAGCTAATTCCTCGTTTTTATGCACATTCCATTTAATAAACCTTATCTCTCTGGCAAAGAAATAGAGTACATTGTAGAGGCTGTAAATTCATTTAAAATATCAGGTGATGGACTATTTACTAAAAAATGCCACCAATTTTTTGAGCAGAAATACGGATTCCTGAAGTGCCTGCTTACTACTTCCTGTACTGATGCTTTGGAAATGGCGGCTTTGCTGATAGGCATCCAACCCAATGATGAGGTTATCATGCCTTCTTTTACTTTCGTTTCTACGGCAAATGCTTTTGTACTTAGAGGAGCAAAAATCGTATTTGCAGATAGTCTTGCCTCCCATCCCAATATAGACGCAAACTCTATCGAAGCGCTTATTACCCCTAAAACCAAAGCTATCGTAGTAGTCCACTATGCGGGAGTAGCTTGCGAAATGAGTAAAATCAATGAGTTAGCAAAAAAATACAATCTGTATGTCATTGAAGATGCCGCTCAGGCGATAGATTCTTTTTATCAAGGAAAACCTTTGGGAGGCGTCGGACATTTAGGAGCATTTTCCTTTCACGAAACTAAAAACCTAATATCAGGCGAGGGCGGAATGCTGACTATTAATGATACGCAGTTTGTTAAAAGAGCCGAAATCATCAGAGAAAAAGGCACCAATCGCTCTGCTTTCTTCCGAGGTGAAGTGGACAAATACAATTGGGTGGATATAGGTTCGTCATTTTTGCCTTCAGACATCATTGCCGCTTTCTTATATGCACAGTTAGAAAAATTAGAGGATATACAAAACAAAAGAAAATATATATGGCAGACTTACTTCTCCCATTTTCAAGAATTAAAAGAAAAATACCTCATAGATTTGCCCTACACTCCCGACTACGCAACCAATAATGCACATATTTTTTACTTGGTTTGCAAGGATATAGAGCAAAGAAACCAACTGATTCAGTTTTGCAAGCAGCAGGACATAAACTTAGTTTTTCACTATATTTCTTTGCACAAAAGCCCTTTCTACGCCGCCAAGCATGGCTCTCGGGAACTTCCTAATGCAGATAAGTTTTCAGATTGCTTAGTACGCTTGCCCTTGTTTTATGAGATGACGGACAGTCAATTAGAGAAAGTTATTCGGTGCATCATAGATTTCTTTAAGAAGAAGTAAAAGGTAGGAAAAAAAACTTTGGCAAAGTTTCTATTCAGGATAGGAACTTTGCCAAAGTGAATATATCTATTTTAAGCGTTTAATGACTTGCAGATGCCAAACTCTCTGGAACTTTCTTGCGATAGACGGCGTGCAAAGCACCGAAAGCGATAATGAGAATCATAGGCAAGAATGATGTATAACGTAGAGCCGTCTGACCACCCATTTCTCCAAAAATAGAACCCATAATAGGCAGTACAATCGAAACAGAGAACATACCTGCCCCCCCCATAATGGCTAAACCAAGGGCGCCTGTTTTAGGCATATATTCAGACACAAAGCCCAGCATAGTAGGCCAGAAAAAGCAAATGCCTACCGCAAAAACTCCTGCCGCTACGAAAGCCATTGCACCGCTTGCGCTGCTTAACCAAAAAAGACCAATAGCAGAAAAGACTGCCGAGAAAAGCAACATGCCTGTAGTAGAAAGCCTATGTGCCACAGGTCCCGCAAAAGTTCTGCCTACTGCCATGATACCATTGATAAATCCTAATACTAAAATTCCAGAAACCCCCGTTCCCTTTAGCAAGGCATCTATCCACTGGTTTGTTCCTAACTCTGTTGCCGCAGTAAGAAACATACACAGCACCATAAAAATAAACAAAGGCTTCACACATTCTTTAAACATATCTCCCGTAGAAACCCCCATAGCTACGCGCTCGGTTTCAGGAAACTTCTGCTTCCAAAACAAGTAAGCATATACTGCCGCAGGAATAAGCATAGTAAGCATGTGTATTTTCCAACCTAAACCTATTTCTCTAAATAAAGCTACAACAATGCTTCCTATTACAATGCCACCCGGAAACCATACGTGAAACGCATTCAGTTTTTCTACCTTCTTGTCAGGATAGAGCGTAGCTACTAAGGGGTTACAAGCCGCTTCTACCAAGCCATTGCCTACCCCTACCAATAAAGTAGAAATAAATAATGGATAGAAACCTCCCAGAGGAGCAGAGAAAATTGTTAGAATGATTCCCAATACATGCCCTGCAAAAGCGAACCACAGCAACCTGCCCATGCCCAAAATATCACAAAGCGGTCCCCCAAAGACCATAGCCAAAGTAAACCCCCAAAAGGCAGGAGCAAAAGCAAGCCCATACTCAGACTCTGAAAGATTGAACTCTGCTCTAAAATCGGCATCTCCCAGCAAACCTCCACGAATGGCAAAAGACATGGCTGTAACGATAAGCGCAATTCTACTTGCTAAAAATAAACGATTGGCGTTCACATTCATTTCCATATTTATTTTAAGTTTAGTATGTAAGTAATTTTTAGAATAAAATTTCTCAAATCTAAAACGATTGCAAAATAAAATTCAATAATTTTTCTGAAATATTTGAGCATTTGACAAAATAATTTTTAAAAATTTGCTTTCTTTATCCTCTGTCAATTTGTCATATCTATATAGGGAGGTGCAAGATTTGTGAGAGGCATTTGGCAGTCAAAGAATCTAAACTTAATTTTACTCAAAAACACATGGAATTAGAAAATCTCGCTGAAAAAATAGGTAGTTTCCCTGGTATCGAAAAAAAACTGCTCGAGCAACGCAAAATCTTTCTTTGGGGAGTAGTAGATGATAACTCAGCTAAACATGTCATAGACCGACTTTTCTACTTAGAACTTGAAAAGCCCGGAGAAGAAATCACCCTTTACATCAACAGCCCCGGAGGCATGGTTACTTCAGGGTTTGCTATTCATGATGCTATGAAAGCTATTACTTCCCCCGTTTCTACGGTTTGCATGGGCTTAGCGGCTTCTATGGGGTCTATTTTGCTTTCGGCTGGAGCCAAAGGTAAGCGTTTTGTTTATCCTTACGCCAGAGTAATGATTCACCAACCAAGCGGAGGCGCGCAAGGTACTACAGCAGACATAGAGATTGCAACAAAGGAAATACTTAAAATCAAAGAATTAGGTGCAAAAATACTGTCTGAAAACTGTAATCAGCCCTATGAGCGAGTGATGAAAGATATGAACCGCGATTATTGGATGAATGCAGAAGAATCTGTTGCTTATGGTATAGTGGACGGTATATTAAGAAAGTTTTAGACTCTTGTATCTTCGGCAACGGCTATAAACCTTGCCGATAGTTACTACCTCTTGCTATACTCAAAGTCAAACACTAAAACACCTATTCATGAAAAAGATTGATGTCTGCTTTTCTCCTAATCTATTGAATTTATACAATTTAGAAGAAAAAATAGTAATTGTAGTAGATATATTGAGAGCGACTTCGTGCATGGTAGCAGGGCTGGCAAGCGGCGTGAAAAGTATTACCCCTGTAGCAAGTTTGGAAGAGTGTGCCAACTTGATGAAACAAGGCTTCGTAGGGGCAGGCGAGCGCAATGGACATAAGGTAGAAGGTTTTGACTTAGGTAATTCTCCTTTTGAATACATGAGTGAAGCCCTCAAAGGGAAAAAAATTGCTATGACTACTACCAACGGCACTCAAGCCTTAGTCCTTTCCAAAGGTGCAAGCCAAATACTCATAGGAGCATTCTTAAACCTTTCTTTCTTAGCCAATTGCTTAAAAAATCAAAGCGGTGATGTCTTAATCGTTTGTGCGGGGTGGAAAGGTAAATTTTGCATAGAAGATACGCTTTTTGCCGGTGCGCTTGCAAAAGAACTTGCTAATGACTTTTACAGTGAAGATGATAGCGCGCTGGCAGCCCAGACGCTTTACGAAATAGCCAAAGACAATATGTATAACTACCTGCTCCAATCTTCTCATTATAAGCGTCTAAGCCATTTGGAAGGCGGAAGAGATGTAGAATTTTGTATTCAAAAAGATAAATTTGAGGTGATTCCCATACTCAAAGGACAGGAGATTGTACTTTGGGGAGATTAGTATTTTTTCATCAGTACAGCCGTCCAATTATTTTTTACTAATTGCTTTTGTAAGTGCAATCCTAATGTCTTCCCTTTTGCTTCAATCAAAGGCGTTTCATGCTGATAAAATCCACTTAGGAGTAGCAAACCATGCCTAACCAAAAGTTGGCTATAAATTGGTACTTCAGCAAGCAAAATATTAAGATTAATATTCGCTAAGACTATATCAAAATCACGAGTTTGAATTTGAGCCACAGTGCCTTGGAAAACATGAAAGTTTGTCAAAGAAAATCCATTAGTTTGCACGTTCTCTGCGGCATTGGCTACTGCCCAATCTTCTACGTCGCAGGCTATGATTTCTTTGGCTTTCTTCCTCAGTGCCATAATAGAAAGAATACCGGTGCCGCAACCAATGTCTGCAACTTTTTTCCCCTCTAAGTCTAAATCTATCAAATGCTCCAAGCACAAAGCAGTAGTTTCGTGATGCCCTGTCCCAAAAGACATTTTAGGATTAATGATAATATCATACTCAAAGTTTTTATCTAAGCAATGAAAATCTGCCCTGATGACGCAATTTTCTCCAATAAAAACAGGCTCATAACTTTCTTCCCAAGACTTATTCCAATTTTGCTTAGGTTCTCGCTCAAAATGATATTTGAGTTCGGTAAGCTGTTTGTATTTTTCTAAGATAGCTTCTGTGGCTGTTTGGTCAAATTTTTCCTCCTCCATAGAAGTAGAAAAAACTCCTTCTGCCTCCTCCCAAAAGCTATCGAATCCAAGTTCTGCCAACTCAAATTGGAGCAAATCTATAAAATCTCTATTTACAAAAACTTTGAGTATGATAAAAAACATGATTTATTCTTTATGCTAACAGCTTTATACTCTTTCAATTATCATGGCGGAGGCACCTCCTCCACCGTTACAAATTGCCGCTAAACCATATTTGCCGTTCTTCTGATGTAAGACATTGACCAACGTACCTACTATTCTTGCTCCTGAGCAACCCAGAGGATGTCCGAGCGCCACCGCTCCGCCAAAGACATTGGTTTTGTCAACATCTATGCTCATGATTTTGTTGAAAGCCAAAGCCACTACTGCAAAAGCCTCATTCACTTCAAAATAATCTATCTGAGAAAGGCTCATTCCTGCCAGCTGCAAGGCTTTATTGGCGGCAAGGGTAGGAGCAGTAGTAAACCACTCAGGCTCTTGGGCGGCATCAGCAAAGGAAACTATCTTTGCCAAAGGCTTTACGCTGAGTTCTTTGACCTTCTCCTCGCTCATGACTACCAACGCACATGCTCCATCGTTAATAGTGGAAGCATTAGCAGCAGTTACTGTTCCTTCTTTGGAAAAGACAGGCTTCAAAGTAGGTATTTTAGCAAAATCCACATTTTTATACTCTTCGTCCTCGACTAATAAGATAGGGTCTCCTTTGCGTTGGGGTATGCTCACGGCTACCATTTCGTTTTTGAGCCAGCCGTTTTTTGTCGCCTCAGCGGCACGTTGGTAAGATTGTATAGCATAGGCGTCTTGTTCTTCTCTGCTAATATCGTATTTTTTGGCGGTATTGTCTGCTGAGATACCCATAGCTGTTTTGTTATATACATCGGTCAAACCATCAAAAGCCAAACCATCTATTAACTCTGCGTTGCCGTATTTGTACCCAAAGCGAGCTTTAGGGACGTAGTAAGGGACATTGCTCATGCTTTCCATTCCGCCTGCTACCATGATGTCTGCCCCGCTTGTCATAATATTTTGAGCGGCGAGCATAACAGCCTTCATTCCAGAAGCACATACTTTGTTGATAGTAGTGCAAGGAGTATGTTTGCTCAAACCTGCAAATATCGCCGCTTGGCGTGCAGGGGCTTGCCCTAAACCTGCTGAGATGACATTGCCCATATACACCTCATTGACCGTATGAGGGTCTATACCTGCCTTTTCTACTGCTCCTTGGACGGCAATAGCACCCAGTTGGGTTGCAGAAAAGCCTGCTAATGCACTACCAAAACTGCCCATAGGCGTTCTTACTGCTGAAACGATATATACAGATTTCATATAAATTTGTTAATTGGTTAATTTTGCGTAAAAGTTAAGTAATCTATCATAGATGTAGAATAGCTAACATCAAAAGTGTTGCTTAGTCCTCTAAGGCATTGGTAATAAAAGTATTTTTCAATAATACCCACAGTAAAAATACTATTATTCCCCACATTAAGTAAATTTGATAAAAGTCTTTGGTATCCTTGAAGCGAGTTTCCTTAATTTCTGCTTTCTCGTAGCGGTCTATACGTGCAAAAACTTCTTGAAGTGTTTTGTTATCTTCGGCTCTGAAGTACTGTCCGTCGCCTATTTGCGCAATTCTTCTAAGGGTAGTTTCGTCCATAGTATTTTCTACGTAACGGGTGCGTCCAAATATATCTGTACCAAACGGTACAGGACCTTCCTTGCCTACACCAATAGTATAAAGTTTACAACCGTAAGCGTGGGCTAATTCTGCTGACGTAATAGGGTCTATGCTGCCTGCTGTATTTTCACCATCACTTAGCAAAATGATGACTTTTGACTTGGCGGAGGATTCTCTCATGCGATTAGTTGCTACTGCCAAGGCACTTCCAATAGCAGTCCCCCGATTCTGTATCATGTCAAAGTTAATCTCACTAATATACGTTTTAAGTAAATTGTAGTCAGTAGTAAGTGGGGCGAGCGAATAAGCATCACCAGAGAAAACTACTATTCCTATCCTATCTTGGAATCTTCCTTTGATAAAGTTGAGGGCTACATTTTTGGCGGCTTCCAAGCGATTAGGTTTAAAATCCTCTATCTGCATAGACTCTGAAATATCCAACGCTAAGATAATGTCTATGCCTTCGGTAAATCTATCTACTTTTTCGTCAGTAATCTGAGGACGTGCCAAGGCTACTAAAATCAGGGCTATAAAAATCAGCATAAGGATACTTGGGATATGCCTTAGAAAAGCGATAGGACTTGATACGGCTTCTTTTTCAATCAGTGCGATTTCCAACTTTTGGCGAGCCTTGAAGTGCAATAGCCACCTCATAATGTAAGGCAAGGGAAGTAGTAAAAGCCCATATAAGTAGGCTGGATTTTCCCAAGAAAATTGTTGGATTTGGGAAGGCAAAAACCATTCTAAAGAAAACCATTCAAGCATTTCGCACCTCCTCTATTTTTAGTTGATATGCTTTTTGAGCATACTGGAATAGAAAGCTCAAAGATGACTTGATGCTCTCGTCCATCATATTGCCATAAATGGCACGGTCTAAATGTTTCAGTGAAAGCGTCAAGTCCTTATCGTGTATTTTCTCCTCTATTTCTTTTGAGGTATAGGTAGTATAAGGAATATCCTGTAAGTTTTCTAAGTAAGATTTCCATATTCCTAAGCCCTTTTCTGTCTGTTTACTATCTAAGATATTTTGCAGGTATTTTTCAAATTGGCTAACAAAACGTTCATGGTTGCGTTTTAAGCGGTTTAAATAATAAGCCTTTCTGATACGCTCTCCAAAAATCAAATACAAGACCAATATAAGTACAATCGCCGTACCTGCCCCAATGATAAGATAGGGATAATTAAAAAGTTGCCGAACAGCATTGTAATCAGTATTAGCTATTAGCTTAATGGTATCTGGAAGCGTAACCAATATCGGCTGAATCATTACACTATCTACCTCAGTATATACCAAGGTAGTATCTCCATTTTTTAACACATAAACAGGCAAGGCAAGTCTTTGAATAGAATCTAACTCATACGTAGCTAACTGATAAATAGTACTGTCAGTGCTTAATTTATCTTTGGTTACGGTAGGAAAATATATTTTTTTGATGAACTCAAAAGAAGCATAATTGTAAGAGGAGTCAGGGAAGCGCAACTCCATATCCTCTGGGTAGGTTGCTACTAAGGCATAATTGATGTATTCTCCTACTTTTACTGATATAGGCTTGGTTTTGCTGTGCTGTTGGTTAGGAATAAAACTACCTGTGAGTATGAGTTGCTTTTTGATAGCTTGCTGTTGGGTTGTATTTTGAGCCTTAGCTGGGCAAAAGCATACCCAAGCTAACATACTTATAAGAATAATATTCAATGGTAAAGGCATGTTTCTTACACCAAAATATCTCACAAAACAAGCTAATTAATAGGATTTTACGTAAAAAAAAAGATTTTATACTTTGCAAAGATAAATATTCAAGGGGTTTACAAGACTTACTTAGCAATTTTTAACTTTTGCGATGGAAAGTTCTAAACAAACTCCTAAGTTTCATTTGAATAACGCCTAAAAATGCTTCATTAAAAATTTTGGTGGACATTTTAGAAACTCCTTTGGTGCGGTCTTGAAAAATAATAGGCACTTCTACAATGCTAAATCCATATTTCCAAGCTAAAAATTTCATTTCTATTTGAAAGGCATAGCCTATGAATTTGATATGGTCTAACTCAATAGTTTCCAATACTTGACGATGGTAGCATTTAAAACCTGCTGTGGTATCCATGATAGGCATACCCGTAATGAAACGCACATACCAACTTGCAAAATAGGACATTAAGACTCTGCCTATGGGCCAATTAATGACCGTAACCCCGTTGCTATAACGAGAGCCTATGGCTAAGTCTTTCTTTGCTTGCTTACAAGTCAAATACAACTGTAACAAATCTACCGGACGATGTGAAAAATCTGCGTCCATTTCGCAGATATACTCATAGCCCATTGCTAAGGCTATTTTAAAACCATGAATGTAAGCTGTTCCTAACCCCAGTTTGCCCTGTCGCTCTTCTAATAAGATTCTATGAGGAAATTCTTTTTGCAACTCCTTGACCTTGTCGGCAGTACCATCAGGCGAGCCATCATCTACTATTAAAATATCAAAAACATCATCATTTTCATACTTTAAGCATAGTACTTCTCTTATAATGCCCTCAATATTTTCAATTTCATTATACGTAGGTATAATCACAATGCAGTCTTTCACTTTCAAACCTATATTTAAATCCTTGCATTAATAAAATAATCGCAAAATAAAGAATAGATGTAAACAAACAAAAAGCTATTGCCGAATAAGTTTTCAGCAATAGCTTTTTGCGATAGTTTTTCAAATAGTGTTGAGCTTCGTATATCCACTAATCCCAACGTAACCTTTCATTTACCTCCTCGTCTATTTCATCTTCCAACACTTCTTCTACATCCTCGTTGGATTTTTCGAACTGCGAGAAGTCGAAATCTGGCATCAAATCCCCCTTCACATGTGCAATAGTTTCATTCAAAGCCTCTAAGAACTTTGCAAAGTCCTCTTTGTAAAGGAAAATTTTATGCTTCTCATACACGAAACCATCATCTTTAAAACGTTTTTTGCTTTCTGTGATGGTTAAATAATAATCATTAGAACGTGTGGACTTCACGTCAAAGAAGTACGTTCTTTTTCCTGCCCTTACTCTTTTTGAGTAGATTTCATCTTTTGATTTATTCTCTTCCACGTTTCCAAAATTTAGTTTTACAACAGTAAAATTAGAATATTTATTTATTCCAAAAAAGCGATAACCTTATAAATTTATTGTTAATTTTTTTTATTTATTTTTAATGCACTGATTATTTGAGAGATATACTCAAAGCGTGTAAATTAAAGTTCAAATATTTAGTTGTATAGACTTTCTCAGCCCCCTTCTCAAATAAGTAACTTTTTTTTCACATACCCTTAAAGGTTTATTGATGTACGAAATTTCCCTTTATAAAGATAGTTTTATAATATTGGAAGAACTTAAAACAAAACAAAGACATGGAAAAAACAATTTTAAATCTTGCTTCATTAGCAGGGGAGCAAGCAAAAGAAATGGAAATTTTATTAACGGGTGTTAGTAGCTTAATCATCAAAGCAAGTGATGAGGAAGAAACTGCGGAAGCAGAGGAAGCAGAGGCAGAAGAGGAGATAGATGAAGATGATGATTTGGAGGATGAGGACGAGCAAGGAGAAGAAGAGGAAGCAGAGGCAAGTGAGGAGGAGGCTTAAAGAAAGATAATTAACTTTGACAAAGTTTATATTTCAGTAGAAAACTTGTCAAAGTTAATTTTTAAAAAAATTTTGTTTTAAAGTTCTCTAATCCAGATATTTCTATAACTTACGGGATTGCCGTGGTCTTGGAGGCGAATTCCACCTTTGCCGTGAGCAATGTTTTTAGGCGTACCGATGTACTCCGTAGTTCCATGAATAACCGTATTGTTCTGAATAAGCACGCCATTGTGGATAACAGTAACTCTTGCAGGGGATTCTAACGAACCATTCCAACGGAAGCGAGGGGCAGTATAAATAATGTCATAAGTCTGCCATTCTCCGGGTTTTCTGCAAGCATTGACCAAAGGGATAGACTGCTTATAGATGCTACCTGCCTGCCCGTTAGAATAGGTGCGATTTTGATAAGAGTCCAATACTTGTACTTCATAGCGTTCTTGTAGGAAAATTCCACTATTGCCTCTGCCTTGCCCTTCGCCTTCTACTTTTTCAGGAGTTTTCCACTCAATATGGAGTTGAAAGTCCCCAAAAGTTTGTTTGGTAACTATATCTCCTGTTCCTCTTTCTACTATCATCGCTCCGTCTTTGATTGTCCATTTGGGTGTATTACTTCTATCTTTGGCACTTACCCAATTAGAAAAATCTTTGCCATCAAAAAGCACAAGGGCATCAGAGGGTGGCTTTGTTCCCTCGCCTGGGGTAACCACTTTGGGTTCTGGCTCCCATACCTCAGTTTCTTCGGGTTTAGGTGGATTTTGCTGCTGACCGAAGCAACTCCCTGCCATTAATGTACAGCAAGTAAAAATCAGTAGCAAGATATTGATTTTCTTCATTTTCATTGTTTTAAAAGGTTTGAATAATGTAAATAAGAATTATGTTTCGTAAAAATATAAAAGTACACAAACGATTCCAAGTGAGAAATCATATATTTGCAAGCAAAATTTTTATTGAGTTACTTTTTGCCTATTTATAATTAGCCATTCACAATGAACGACTTACTGCTCAAATCAGTACAAATTATTGATAAACAAAGTCCTTTTCATTTACAAAGAAAAAATATAGGGCTGAAGGACGGATTGATTGCTTGCATTGCTGATACAAGCGAATCCGTAGAGGCTCACTACGTATTAGATGGTAGTCAAGCCTCGCTTTCAGTGGGTTGGTTGGATATGCGAGCCTCTGTGCCTGAGCCGGGCTTAGAGTACAAAGAAAGCATAGATTCTGCCTGTCAAGCCGCTATGTATGGAGGATTTACCGAAGTAGCCGTGCTGCCTGTAAGCCAACCTCCTATACAGAGCAAAGAAGCTGTACATTTTTTACTCAAACGAACCGAAAATACGCTATGTAGCTTTTATCCTATCGCAGCCGCTTCCAAAGACCTTAAAGGCGAGGAGATGACGGAAATGTATGACCTATTTACCGCAGGGGCTGTTGCTTTTTGCGACGGCACTAACCCGACAACCAATTCTGCCTTGATAGTCAAAATCTTGCAATATTTACAGCAGTTTGATGGTTTGTTTATCAATATGCCTGACGAGAAACATCTAAGCAAGAATGGCATGATGCACGAGGGCGTAAGTAGTACCTACTTAGGAATGAAAGGGATACCTTCGCTGGCAGAGCAAATGGGAATTATAAGAGATTTGGAACTAATGACTTATGCAGGCGGGAAAGTTCACTTCTCTGGTATCTCTACGGAAAGGTCTGTCCAACTTATCAGAGAGGCAAAGGCAAAAGGCATGGCTGTTACCGCCGATATTGCCGCTCATCAGTTAGCTTTTACAGACGAAGATTTAAAAGATTTTGATACAAACTTAAAAGTGAAGCCTCCTTTTAGGTCTGCCAAAGATATAAAAGCCCTTATCGCAGGATTGAAAGACGGAACAGTAGATGTGATTACTTCTGACCACCAACCACAAGACGAAGAAAGCAAGCGATTGGAGTTTGATATGGCAGAATTTGGCATCATTGGCTTAGAAACTGCTTTTGCAGTAGCCAATACATTTAGAAAAGACTTAGATTTAGTACAACTCATTGAAAAGCTGACTACTAACCCACGCAAGATTTTGAAAATTAACCAACCCAAGATAGCAGTAGGAGAAATAGCCAATCTTACACTATTCGCTCCTGAGCAGACTTGGACGTATCGCTTGCAAGACGTGCAGTCTCAATCTAAAAACTCCCCTTTTCTTGGCAAGGAACTGAAAGGCAAAGTCTTAGGCGTTTTTAATAAAAAACAACAAAAGCTATTTGTTTAGATGACGTTCACTTCCATATTTAGATAAATTCCAAATTTTTCTAATACAGACTGCTGAATTTGCTCTGCTAAGGCTTGGATTTCCTGACCTGTTGCCCCGCCATAGTTTACCAATACTAAGGCTTGGTCTTTGTGCGAACCTGTGTTTCCTATGCGCTTGCCTTTCCAACCGCATTGCTCTATCAGCCAAGCCGCAGGTACTTTGACCGTCTGCTCGCTGACGGGATAGTTAGGAATAGTAGGATACCTTGCTTTGAGTTCATCAAACTGCATCTTGCTAATTTCTGGATTTTTAAAGAAACTTCCTGCATTGCCTATATGCTCAGGATTAGGGAGTTTGCTTTGCCGAATTCTAATCACTGCTTGGCTAATCGCTTTGGCAGTAAGGGTAGTAACGCTCATGGATGCCAAAGTCTGGGCAAGCGCCCCATAGGAAATATTAAAATTTGCTTTTTTAGACAAGCGAAAAGTTACATTGACAATGACGTATTGATTTTTGACTTCATTTTTGAAAATACTTTCGCGATAGCCAAATTGACATGCCTCTTTGCTAAAAGTCAGCAGTTCGCCGTCTGCTCTGTTTACTGCTACCAAAGAATCAAACACTTCTTTGATTTCTACCCCATACGCTCCAATATTTTGCATGGGAGCCGCCCCCACTGTACCCGGAATAAGCGAGAGGTTCTCTACTCCATTCCACCCGTTTTCAAGGCAATACAGCACAAACCCGTGCCAATTTTCCCCTGCTCCTGCCCTCACCCACACGCTTTCAGCATCTTCCTTGATTTTTTCTATGCCTCTAATATTGATTTTGATAACCAATCCTTCAAAATCTTTCGTAAGCAAGATATTACTTCCCCCACCCAAGATAAATTTGGGCATATCCTTGAAATCGTTATTGAGAAGAATATTAATTAGCTCATCTTTATTTTGTACCTCTACAAAAAAATGCGCTTTGGCTTCTATGCCAAAAGTGTTCAGAGATTTAAGAGAAACATCTTGCCGAATAGCTAAGGTCATGGAACTTACAGGGTTTGTTTTATCAATGCTATTTTTCTGCATTTAATTTTTTAAAATTTACTCTATTATGCTTTTGCGAAGGTTATTCTTCCTTCTTAGGAAAAAAGGGATTCAAAGGAAAGAACGATAAGAAGGGAGTGATTTAATGTATTTCTATACCCCAACTAATTATTCATGTCCTGCACCGAGCAGTTCTCTGAGGTTGTAAATCAGATTATCCCAAAGTTCTTTCAAGTCTTTTTCATTGTTCATTTCGGAGTAATCGATGATTTTCAGAAAAGTAGTATCTGTCATTTCGCTATGGGATAGTTTAAATTCCAAATAAGAAGGGTCTGCCTCATCTTCGGCATTAAGAGGCAAAAAGACATATTTGATGTGGCTATTAGTACGAGCGGAAACTAATTTAGCAGGATGACTTTGCCCGTCCCAAACGATGTCGTAAGTCTTATCTTCAAGGGTTTTTACCTCTTCGGCAAACCATTCCGCCAGCCCACTTGCCGTCGACAAATAGGGGTATATCATTTTTACACTTGCATGAATTTCATATTCTATTACAAATTTGTACTTACTACTCATATCTCCTTGATATTTTTTTGGCAATATACTATTTTTTGAAACTGAAAAGGTGTTTGATAAAAATTTTCTCTCATGCCTACCTTTATCCGCCTAACGCAAATTAGTGGTGTGAGTAGATGAAAAAATAACATATTCCTCTTTCTATCGCAATTAAAATACTACTCAAAATGTTATGCCTTGATTTAGAGCATATTATACAATAGATAGGCTAAAAAATTTAGTAGCAAGTAAGTAAATTTTTTGTAGTAAGTCAAAAATTTCTCCTAATTTTAAGCCGTTAAATCCTAATTTTTATTGCTATTTGATGCACTTCCTTTCGGCAAGATATTTATTCACAATAAATTAACTAATATTGGCTACTACTTATCAACATACCCCGACCCCAATTGCCATGGTAGGCGGTGGCAGTTGGGCAACGGCAATTGTGAAAATGCTATGTGAGAATAATGTGTATATTCATTGGTGGATGCGCTCCCAAACAGACATAGCACACATCATTCACTATCGTCATAATCCCAGCTATCTGAGTGGGGTAGAAATTAATTTGGAAAAAGTACATCCTACCCATGATTTGCGGAAAAGCATTGCAGAGGCAGAAATTGTCGTTCTGGCTGTACCTGCGGCATTTATTGCTGATGTCTTAAAACGCCTCACCCCAGAGGATTTGAAAAATAAAGTAGTAGTTTCCGCCATTAAGGGAATGATACCCATAGAAAACTCCCTGATTACCAAGTATGTCATGAGAAAGTTCAATGTGCCGTCTTCTCATCTCTTAGCTATTGCGGGACCTTGTCATGCCGAGGAGGTTGCCTTAGAAAAGCAGTCTTATTTGACTATTGGTGGGCAGGACATAGATAAAGCTCAGCAGTTTGCTAACTTGCTCAAAGGACGGTATATCAAAGCAAGCGTAGTTACAGACATAGACGGAGTAGAGTACTGTGCTGTAATGAAAAACATCATAGCCCTTGCTTGTGGAATAGCTCACGGCTTAGGCTACGGGGACAACTTTCATGCAGTCTTAGTTGCTAATGCTATGCAGGAAATCAGACGCTTTCTCGATGTTGTCGAGCCTCACCCACGCGACTTGAATGGCTCTGCTTACTTAGGGGACTTATTAGTAACTACTTATTCACAATTTAGTAGGAACAGAACTTTTGGAAGCATGATAGGACGCGGCTATTCCGTCAAATCAGCCCAATTGGAAATGAAGATGATAGCAGAAGGTTACTATGCTGTAAAAATCATCTATGAAATCAACAAAAAGTACAAGGTAAACATGCCTATAACTAAGGCTGTTTACCATATCTTATACGAAAAAGCACTACCCACCGCAGAGTTTCAACTGCTTAAAGATGTGTTAAAATAGCTTACTACATAAGTCGAACTTTGCTAAAATCAATCATAAGGTAGATTTTAGGAGAGTTTTTTGCTAAATTTGAAATAAAGTCCACAAAATTGCTCAGATACTTTTGCATCATATTCCTATGTCTTTCAAGTTCCTACGCTCATGCCCAACTCTCCAACAAGCGTTGTAAATGGGTAGTTATCAATCCACAACCAACAACCAACAATCCACAACCAACAATCCACAACCAACAACCAACAACCAACAATCTACAATCAACAACCAACAACCAAATCGTATTTACCCTTGATACATTGACTCTCGTTCCTGATAGCATCAAAATTATCAGTATTTTACCTGAAAAAAAAGACCTTAAACTTTCTTATAGCCTGACTAACAATGAGATTACTTTGGAAAGTGAAAACTTAGCACAAGTAGATTCCATTTTGATTTGCTACCGCGTTTTCCCTTTTTTATTCAGTAAAACTTATTACAAAAGAAGTCAAATTCTCTATGAATCAGGATTTTACAATCTAAAAAACAAAGAGAACTTCCAATCTTCTATTTTGCAACAAACCCAAGAAAGAGAAGAACTTTTTAGCTATGAAGGACTAAGTAAAAGCGGAAGTCTGACCAGAGGCATTTCCTTTGGCAACCGCCAAGATGTTTTTGTGAATTCTGCGCTCAATCTGCAATTAGACGGGAAAATTTCACCTGATATTCACCTTACAGCGGTCATGACTGACCAAAATGTGCCTTTCCAACCCGAAGGCAATACGCAACAATTGCAAGAGTTTGATAGGGTTTTTATCAAACTTTCGCACAAGGCAGTTTCGTTAAGTGCAGGCGATGTAGTTTTGCAAAATTCACCTTCGCAATTTTTGCGTTTTTACAAAAATGTGCTGGGAGGCTTGATAGAAACTAACTATGGAGTAGCGGTGGATAGCACCAAAAAGTTAGCCGAGCAGAACCTTCCTAAAAATAGAGCCAACAGCAAATTGGGTTTTGCTGTGGCAAAGGGACAGTTTTACTCCTACCAAGTACCTATTAATGAGGGTGTTCAGGGACCTTATCGGCTACGAGGACAAGGCAATGAACGCTTTATTATCATCATTGCCAATTCGGAAAAAGTCTATGTGGACGGAAGGCTCATGATGCGGGGTTTTAACTATGACTACGTAATCGACTACAACACAGCAGAAATCACTTTTACGCCCAGAGTCATTATTACCCAATTTACCCGCGTTCGTGTTGATTTTGAGTATTCTACGCAGAATTATAGCCGTACTATTCTGACGGCAAGCCATCAACAGGACTTAGGAAAACTTGCTTTGTACGGCAGTTTTTATCGAGAAAAAGACAATCCTAACAATCCGATTTTAGCCCAATTGGATACTGCCAATAGGCGCTTGCTTTCAGAAGTTGGCGATGACTTGACTTTGGCTGTGGCGCAAAGTGCAGTAATAGTTTCTGATTTTCAAGAAGATAGGGTTTTATATACAGAAAAAGATACCATGCTCAACGGAACGATTAAAAAAATTTATGTAAGAGCAAAAAGAGGCGATAGCCCACTTTACAATGTGAGTTTTTCAGAGGTTGGCTTAGGCAATGGCGATTACGAGATAGGAAGCCCAACGGCTAATGGGCGTGAATACCGATGGGTAGGGAATCGGCAGGGAAGTTACAGCCCTATCCGCCAACTTCCTGCGCCTAACCAAAAGCAAATGACCGTTTTAGGAGCAAGTTATCAAGTTCGTTCCAATGAAAAAATCTTTGTAGAAACGGCTTTGAGTAATCACGACAACAACCTTTTTTCCTCCAAAAGTACCCTGCCCAATGAAGGTTGGGCGGTAAAGGTAGGGTATGCAAAAACGACTGCACCCTCCTCCTCTGCGGAAAAGGCAGAACTTTTTTATTCGTTTGATTACGAATATGATAACCCGTACTTTCGCTCCATAGACCGCTTTCGCTACATAGAATTTGATAGAGATTGGTCGGCAAATACGGAAATCCCTGATAGCGAACGCATTTTGAATGCAAGTATTGGATTGAAAAAGGACTTCAACCACTTTATTTCTTTAAAGCATACAAGGCGAAATAGAGGCACACAAGTCAATGGTTTTCAACAATACATAGACGGAGCATGGTCTTGGAAGCGTTTTTTTGTACGAAGTAATTTTTTCTTGATGAAAAACACCCAAGATAGCACAAAAGCAGATTGGGTGAGATGGCTTACAGATATTTCTCATAAAAACAAGTACTTAGTAATGGGTTATATTTACTCGATAGATAAAAATGCGGTTCGCCAGTCTGCTACAGATTCTATTTTTGCGACAGCCATGAACTTTGATGAGCATAAGTTTTACCTCAAAAATGGGGACTCTACCAAGTGGCAGTTTGGGGCAGATTATAGTTTTAGAGAAGACAATAGCCCAAAAAATGGAGAACTGGCAAAAGCTTTTCGTGCTAATACTTTCAATATCAACTTGCGAAGACAAACAACTACCCAACTTTTCAACCTCCAATTTACATATAGGAAATTTGATAATCTACTGAAAAATAACCTCCCTAATCAAATGTCAGAGGAAACCATAATGAATCGCTTGGATTGGAATTTTGACTTAGGGAAGGGAGTAGTAAAATCAGAATTTACTTTGGTCAATGGCACAGGCAGGGAATTAAAGCGGGAATTTGTGTACTTACAAGTAAATCCCGGCACAGGTACGCACACTTGGCGCGACGACAATGGAGATGGGGTACAACAACTGAACGAGTTTTACCTTGCTATCAATCCCGATGAGAAAAATTATGTCAAGTTTTTTACGCCTACTGACGAGTATTTGCTTGCCTACACCAATAATTTTAGCTATCGCCTGAATCTGAACGCTCCTCGTACTTGGTTGAAAGCCAAAGGGTTTAAAAAGTTCTTCGGTAAATGGAGTAGCATTACCTCGTGGACTATCAACCGTCGTACAACAGACAGCGACCTACTGCCCCGCTTTGCTCCTTTTGTCAGCGTAGCAGATGAAAGCAAGCTACTTTCTGACTTAGCAAATTTGCGAACTACTTTTTTTTATGACCGCACCGCTACCAAGTTTGGGGCAGATTTTACCTTTTTGCAAAATACCAATAAACAGTTGCTTACCAATGGCTTTGAAGCAAGAAGTCAAAACGAGTGGCAGTTCAATGCTCGCTATAACTTGGCTACTACTTGGAATGTGCGCTTACTTTTAGCTGATGAAACCAAAAGCAATCGCTCTGATTTTTTGGAGAACAGAAATTACATAATTAAAAACCAGAAGTTGAAGCCTGAAATTTCCTTCCAGCCTTCTCAAAATCTTCGCTTTACTTTTGCTTATTTTTTCCAAGACAAGCAAAACACTTTGGGAGAAGCAGGAGAAAAAGCGACTTTGAACGAGTTAAGTTTAGAAAGCCGAATCGCTAAGGCAACCAATAGAACAATCTCGGCAAGAATGAGATATGTGAATATTGCCTACAACGGGGAAAGCAATTCTCCTTTGGGTTATGAGATGTTGGAGGCTTTGCAAGTAGGGCAAAACGTGCAATGGTCAGTGAATTGGCAACAGCGACTGAGCAATGGATTGCAGTTGATTTTCCAATACGAAGGCAGAAAATCCGAAGGCAATGCAGTGGTGCATATTGGCAGAATGCAGGTGTCGGCTTTGTTTTAGGAAGGGAACTGCCATCCTCTAATTTTGTTAGCTTCTATAACATATTTTCTATTTGGCATATCTCTCGTCGAAGCAGGTAGGTAAATGATGCCTTTTATATCTTTCAGAAACTAAAAATTTTAATTCTTTTACTAATCGAACTAATAGTTCGTATTGATAAATACTTCTAATGGGAAACTTGGGCAAATAAGCACCACCCAAATCAACGACAAATGAGCCATCAGGAGTTAATATTCGCTTAAATTCTTTGGCAAACTCTAAAAACCAATCTATATAATCATCAGAGCTTTTATTACCATACTCTTTTGGCGTAACCAAAGCAAAAGGAGGCGAGGTTACAATTAAATTAATAGAATCATTTGGTATGTGTTTCATTAATTCCAAGCTATCTCCTAAAAATGCACTCCTGTATTGCTTAGAATAATATGGACTTATCTCGTGATTATTGAACATATTTATTTATTATTGAAATATTTTAACTTTTGGAAGTCAAAAGTAAATAAAATTCAATTAATAACAGAATATATTATCATATTAAGCAGCTAAAAAAACTAATTTTGAACTCAATAAATCTAACTTAATTATTTTCTTTACGTTTTTCTCTGTAAGAAAGCCAAATAAACACCACAAAAATTTATTGGCTATTATGTAAATCTTTGTGTAAAAATTGCTATTTTTATTTGTTTTCATCATTCATTATCCATGCTACCCAAAAAGACTATGAAACAATTTTTAAAAAAATGTATATTTCTTGCTTTAATAGCGTTCACTTTTAGCTATTGCAATACTGTTCCTGTAACAGGACGTAGGCAGCTCAAATTTATGCCTGATTCTGAGCTTTTAGCAATGAGTTTTAGCCAATACAACCAATTCCTTTCTCAAAATCGACTCTCTACCAACCAAGCGCAGGTGAATATGGTACGAGGCGTAGGTACACGCATTCAAAGAGCAGTAGAAGCCTACATGGCAGAAAGGGGTATGTCAGATAGAATTCAAGATTTCCGATGGGAGTTCAATGTAGTGGAGGATAGACAAATCAATGCTTTTTGCATGCCCGGAGGCAAAGTTGTAGTTTACACAGGCATTATGCCTATTTGTAGAGATGAAAATGGGTTGGCAATTGTAATGGGGCATGAAATTGCCCATGCGATAGCCGAACACGGCAATGAGAGAATGAGTCAAACCCTACTTGCTAACGGTTTACTTACTGTTGGTGGAGCAGTTTTACAAAGCAAGAATCCTTCTTTGGTCAATCAGATTCTGCTTCAGTCGGCAGGGGTAGTTACTAATTTAGGTTTGCTTAGTTTCTCACGCCAACATGAGTCAGAGGCAGATAAGATAGGATTGATTTTCTCCTCTATGGCTGGCTACGACCCGCGAGAGGCACCTGCCTTTTGGCAGCGCATGGCGGCGGCAAGCAATGGACAGCAACCACCTGAGTTTCTCTCTACCCACCCTTCACACGATAGGAGGATTAGGGATTTGGAGGCGATGATGCCAGAGGCAATGTCTTATTATGAGAAATCTCCTCTGCGAAACTAATCTATTTGCAATCAAGCCCTAAAAGTTTGTAAACATTTAGGGCTTGGATTGTTCGTATTGGGGAGTAAGTGCTTGCTGATGTCCTATTTTATATTCGGCTACTTTATTGTTTTCTGAGCAGTTTTTTCACTTCTGCCTCGTCTATGCTTACTTTGTATTTTGCTCTTAACTCATCGATAAGTTCTTTCTCCAAAAACTGTTGGTAGTCAGAAATAACCGCTCCTTTTGTTTCACTAAGTTCTTTATTACGAGGGGGTTGTACTTCTTTGATAATAATAAAGTAATGCTTATTATCATCAGTAACTGTATGTTCTCCTACTTCCCATTTGACCAAATCCAACGCTTTGTTATCTCCTCTTTGGAATACTCCCTCATTGTATTGGAGAGTAAGAGGGTTGTACTGATTAAATTTATACAAAATCATAGTCTTAGTGCTGGAGTATATGATATACTGCAACCCTCCATTCTTATTTTGGCTTAATCCTAAATTCTTTTGTGCTATCCTAATGGCGGGAATTCCTACACTTGTAAAATAGGATTTGACTAAATCTATACGCTCTTGGACTAAACCATTAGATTCGCCTTGTGTATAATACCCTCTGATTTCTAAGACCGCAGCGGTGTCTTTTTTCATGAAATCTATGATTTTGGTGAGCGCGTTCCACTGTGGCGAGGTCAGCGTCGTTGCTTTTTTAGGAAAAACAGTTTCATCGAATTTCTGTCTTACATCTTCTATGTAATCTTTTTTCAATTCTATTCTCAAAGAATCTATCACAGATTTTCTTTCCGCAGTATAGATTGCCGCTTTTACTCTGGTGTCCCACTTGTATTTTTCACGATTTGCCTGAAAATATCTCTCTAAACCCTGATTATCAGAGATTCCTTTTCCCCAAACCCTCTCTTCCATAATTTTGAAAAGCAACATTCCTTCCTTGTATTCATTGACCAAATAGCGAAACTCTGGGTATTTGACTTCTAAATTTTCCTCTTCTTCTGTAAGCAAACTTGTTTCAACAAATTGGTTATAAAGAATTTCCATGTATTGAGTAGGAGAAGCAGAGGGCTTATTCTGCTGTTCTTTTTCTACGAAAACAAAAAAATCTTTGATTCGATAAGGCTTTTTATTGATAGTAAAAAGTATCTTAGCAAGATTTTCGTCTGCGCGATTAAAGTTCCAAACCGCTTTTACTAAAGAAGAATCAGCCTTACTCAATGCGTAGGCTTTACTTTTCTCATTTTCCTCAAATTTGTTTTCTTTCCTTAATTTTTTCACTAAAAAAGTACGGTTTAGTTCTGAGCGTGAATCTTTGGAAACCCGCTGTTTCAAAAGATTTTCTATCTCGCTGAAAGGAGCAAGTCCTTTTCTTTCAATAAGTTTGATGATATGCCAACCGTAAGGACTTCTCACAGGTCTGGAAACTGCTCCTACTTCTTTCAAGCCGAAGGAGGCTTCTTCCAACGGCTTAACTAACATACCAGAGGAGAACCATTGGTCTAAGATGCCATTATTAGCTTTGCTTCTCGTATCTTCTGAGTACTGTACACATAACTTTTCCCAAGACTCGCCTTGTTGTAGGCGCCTGTCTATCTCCATAATTTTATTTGCCGCCTGTACGGAATCAGTATCAGTTCGGATAAAAATATGAGCTATTTTTACTTCTCCATTCGAGGGACGGCGTTCGTGTACTTTAAGTACATGGTAGCCAAAACGAGTACGAAAAATAGGTGAAATCTGATTGACGGGAGTTTTATAAGCCATATCCTCGAACTGATATACCATTTGTAGGGCAGTGAAATAACCTAAATCGCCTTTATTCTGCTTAGCAGAAGGGTCCTCGGAGAGTTCCATCGCCAATTTCCCAAAATCCTCGCCTGCAAGCAATCTCTGCCGAATGGCTTGTATCTTACTAAAAGCCTGCAAGGTATCAGCCGGGAGTGCTTCTGGCTCTACTTTGACCAAGATATGCGAGGCATGCACTTCTTCCTTTAATCGTTCGTAGGCTTCTTTGACCAAATCATCAGTTACTTTATTTTCTGTAAGGTAAGGTTTGGCTAACTGTTTTTTGTATTCTGTAAATTCATTGATAAACTCCTTAGTAGTATCCATGCCCAAGCTTTTGGCTTCCTCTACTTTGAGTTTGAAGTTGACAAAAAGGTCTAAGTATTCCTTAATACTCTCGGCAGTATAAATATTTGTATCTTTGGGGTTGTTTTTTTCATACACATACTTGAACTCGCCAACAGAAACGATACTTTTCCCTACTGTAATCAAAGGGGTTTCCTTTACTTCTATAGGGGCATAAGTAGTAAAGTTGGTTGATTGGATAGTGGGCTTAGAGGTTTGGCAAGCCCATATAAAAATAAAACTTATAAGAAATAAATGAGCTAATTGCTTGGTTATACAGCGATTATAACTATCTATCATTTTATTTTTAATTTAGTGAATCAATGTTCTGTGCTATGTAATGTTAAAACTATTTTCCCGCCTTATCGTTTTTTACTGCTTTCAAATACTTGTCAAAGAGAATAACGTAATCTAATATCAATTCGGTTGCTTTGATAAAAAATACTTGATTGATAGTTTCAAATCGGTCAGTAGGTCTATGATAATCAGGGTGGTCTTCTACTCCAAAATAGATAAAGGGGATACCCGCTTTATGAAAAGGTCCATGGTCAGAGGCAAAAGTCCAATCCTGCTCCCCCCCACTAATAGATTCAGGTACATCATGTCCATATTTTAAAATGACTTCATGCTTTGCCGTATTTTTACTCATGTAGTTTTTTAAAAAAGGGTAGTGATACGTTCCGCAAGCATAGATTTCATTTTTGTCGTTGCGGCTAATCATGTCAATATTAATATTCATGACTATTTTTTCCTTAGGAACAGGGGGGTGGTCCACAAAGTGATAAGCCCCTTTCAGTCCCATTTCTTCGGCATCTACGGCTAAAAAAATGAGAGAGTGGTCAGGCTTATTTTTTTGGAAATACTCGGCAATAGCAAACAGCCCTGCTACCCCAGAGGCATTGTCATCTGCTCCGTTGTAAATCTCATTGTTGCGAATCCCTAAGTGGTCATAGTGAGCCGTAAGCACAATATACATATCCTTGTTGAGCTTTCCCTCGATATAGCCGATGAGGTTTGTTCCATTAATCTTAGTATTGGGAGTAGCATTGATAGAAAAAGCGGGAGTAAAGGCAAAATTTTGCTCAAAATATCCGTCAAAAGGCATGAGTTTATAGTCTAAGAACCGTTTGATAATGTATTCCTGTGCCTTTTTACTCCCCGAACTGCCTACTTTCCTACCTTGAAACTCGTCAGAAGAAAGTACTTTGATGTCCGTCAGGAGTTGAAGAGCATTGAACTTTCCCTGTCCCAACAGAGGATTTTCTAATAAAAGTACAAATGTGATAAGTAAGAAAAAGTAATGTAAAGCCTGCTTCATAGGATTAACTTTTTATTTTTAGTTTTAATTAAGAAAACCAAGTGCAAAGAAATGGGCTTTCTTAGTAAAAAAATTGAAAACTTATGTAAGATGTATATTAGGCTTTTAGGTAAAAAATTCGTCAATTTGTTTAAAACAAATTTTACGGCAAAGTTAAGCATTTTCCTTTGTTTTATTCCTCAAAAAAAATTGCAATCCTTAGTATTTTTCTAAGAAAACTCTAATTTTGGATTCTTAATCTATACAACCTATGACTCATCACTAATAATTTATCATAACCTTAAACAGTAAAATATTATGAATAGGAAAATGAAAATGGGCATGGTCGGTGGTGGACAAGGGGCATTTATAGGAGCGATTCACCGCATTGCCGCTGCCATTGATGGTGAAATAGAGTTAGTTTGTGGAGCGTTTAGTAGCGACCCCGCTCGGTCAAAAGCCTCTGGAGAAGAACTCATGCTACCCTCTGACCGTGTATATAGCTCTTTTGAGGAGATGATTCTCAAAGAAAAAGAACTCCCCGAAGGAGAACGCATGGATTTCATCTCTATTGTAACGCCCAATCATGTTCACTTCCCCCCTGCTAAAATGGCATTAGAAAATGGTTTTCATGTAGTCTGTGATAAACCTTTGGCTTTCAATATGGAAGAAGCACTTGCATTAAGAGATTTAGTCCATAAAACGGGACTGTTATTTGCTCTTACTCACAATTATACAGGCTATCCTATGGTAAAGCAGGCAAGGGCAATGGTCAGAAATGGAGAGTTGGGAAAAATTCGAAAAGTGATTGTAGAATACCCCCAAGGCTGGCTGGCTACGCCCGTGGACAACAAACAGGCGGCTTGGCGTACTGACCCTAATCGCTCAGGAGCCGCTGGTTGCATGGGGGACATAGGCACACATGCCGAGAATTTGGCAGAGTACATCACAGGCTTAAAAATCGTAGAATTATGTGCAGATTTGACTATTTTTGTAGAGGGTAGGCAACTCGACGACGACGGCAACGTGCTTTTACGTTTTGATAATGGGGCAAAGGGCATCTTACATGCTAGCCAAATATGTGTAGGCGATGAGAACAATCTCAACATCCGCGTCTATGGAGAAAAAGGTGGCTTAGAATGGCGACAAGAAGAACCTAATACTCTGATAGTAAAGCATTTAGGCAAGCCCAAGGAAATATACAGAACAGGGGTTGGAAATTTATACGATGCCGCCAAAGCACACATTCGAGTACCTCCTCCCGGACACCCCGAAGGCTACTTAGAGGCTTTTGCCAGCATCTACCGCAATTTTGCACGTACGCTAAGAAGTAGATTGAAAGGAGAAACACCTAATCCGCTGTATATGGATTTCCCTACCGTAGAGGACGGCGTAAGAGGTATGGCATTCATAGAAACAGTGGTAGAAGCAAACAAAAGCCCTCAAAAGTGGTATCCTTTTAAAAAATATTAGTCCGAGAAGGTAAGTAAAGAACGGTTCTGTAAGTTCTTTTGCTTACTTTCTACGCATATTCTAATGCTATTACTTTGTAGTTTAGTTTTTATTTTCCTTTTATGTCTTAATTTTGCTTAATATGATTAAAAAATACGCCTATCTTATTGTTTTACTTGTTTTTGCTTGTCAGCCACTTCCTAAAAAATCGGAAAACCGAGGCACTTTGGCAAAAAACGGCATGGTATCCTCGGCGCATCCACTCGCCTCTCAGGTAGGTGTAGAAATCTTAAAAAAAGGAGGCAATGCCGCTGATGCTACAGTGGCTACTTTTTTTGCTTTGGCAGTGGTCTATCCCGTCGCAGGAAATATTGCTGGAAGTGCTTTTGTAGTATATCGTCTAAAAAATGGAGAAATAGGAAGCATAGACGGCAGAGAAAAAGCCCCTTCCAAAGCCCATAAAGACATGTTCTTAGACAAAGACGGAAATGTGATGAAAGATTTGAGTTTGATAGGACACTTAGCGGTAGGCGTACCGGGTTCGGTAGATGCCATATACCAAATGCACCAAAAATTGGGTAAAGTGGCTTGGAAAGACCTTATCCAACCTGCCATTGACTTAGCAAACAATGGCTTTTTACTAACAAAAAGAGAGGCAGAGTACCTTAATCGCTCCAAAGAGCAGTTCATCAAAACCAATCGCTACAAAATTCATGTAGTCAGAGATGATAGACCTTGGCAAGAAGGAGATACTATTTACTACAAAGACTTAGCAAAGACCTTAGAACGCATCAGGGACAGAGGCAAAGATGGCTTTTACAAAGGAGAAACGGCAGAACTTTTTGCCAGAGAAATGGAAAAAGGAGGAGGAATCATTACTAAGGAGGATTTAGAAAACTACAAAGCTATCTGGCGTACTCCTGTGACTACTATGTATAAAAATTGTAAAATTATTTCTATGCCCCCTCCTTCAAGTGGAGGAATTGCACTGCTCCAATTAATGCAAGGGGCTGAGAACTATCCAATTAAAAAATGGGGGCTGCTTAGCTCACAAACCATTCATGTTATGACCGAATTAGAACGCAGAGTATATGCAGATAGAGCAACGCACTTAGGCGACCCCGATTTTTACAAAGTTCCTCAAGAAATGCTTTTAAATCCCGAATACAATAAAAAAAGGAATGCCAGTATCAAACTCACACAAAAAACTCCCTCCGCAGAAATTAAAGAAGGCAATGTAACCTCGATTGAGAGTGTAGAAACCACCCATTTTTCCGTAACGGACAAGGAGGGCAATGCTTTTTCTGTTACTACTACACTCAATAGCTATTTTGGTTCAAAAGTAATGGTAGAGGGAGGAGGATTTTTCCTCAATAATGAAATGGACGATTTTAGCGTTAAAGCAGGTGTTCCTAATCAGTTTGGAGCAATCGGAGGGGAAGCCAACGCTATCGCTCCTAATAAGCGCATGTTGAGTTCCATGACTCCTACTATCGTAGAAAAAAATGGAAAACTACTCATGGTAGTTGGTTCACCGGGCGGAACGACTATTATTACTACGGTTTTCCAAGTGATTTTGAATGTCTTAGAACATGGAATGACCATGCAAGAGGCGGTCAGTGCTAAGCGCTTCCACCACCAATGGCAACCAGACGTAATCCTTATAGAAAAAGAGGCTATTCCCGACAGCGTGAGAAGTCGCTTGCAAAGCATGGGACACATAGTCCAAGAAATTGGCGGCTTGGGCAAGGTAGATGCTATCTTGCGACTACCCAATGGCATGTACGAAGGAGCATCGGATTTGAACCGCTCTGATGGTGCGGCAATTGGGTATTAGACAATACGCATTTTTCAAAGATTTTTACAACTCAATAACAAAAATAATCATGTCCTTAGATTTTGCACCAGAGCAATTTCAACAACTTCTCCAGCAGACTTCTGATATTCTTATTCATTGGTACAAGCACATCGGCGAAGGGAAGACCTATCCTAATGCCTCCCCCGAGGAAATCCGAGCAGTTTTTGATGAAGCCCTGCCACTGACTGCTCAGAACCCCGCTGACTTACTCCAAACTGTTGCAAACGAGGTTTTCCAATATTCCAATAAAAATATTTACCCACATTACTACGGCTACATTACAGGAGGAGGAAATCAAGCGGCAATCTTAGCAGAAATGCTACGCAACGGACTAAATCAGAACAATCTGAAATGGCACAGCGCACCTGCTAATACAGAAATAGAGAAAATTGTCTTGCGGTGGATAGCAGAAATGGTAGGGTATCCTTCCGAAGCAGGGGGCGTACTCACAAGCGGAGGGGCTTTTGCTAATTTCTTGGCTTTGGCAGTAGCACGCAAAATCAAATCTCCCGTAGATATTGTACAAGAAGGATTGTATGCTTGCCCTCCTATGACAGTTTATGTTTCAGAAGAGGGACATTCCAGCGTGGATAAGGCGGTAGATATGCTTGGTATAGGGAAAAAATATCTTAGAAAAGTTCCTGTAAACCAAGATTTTGAAATAAATATTAGCGCTTTGGAAAAACAAATTATGGCAGATAAGCAAGCAGGGCTGTTGCCTATTTGTGTGGTAGGAATTGTAGGTACGACTAATACAGGGGCTACCGATGACCTGACGGCTTTGGCAGGTCTTTGTGAAAAATACCAACTTTGGTTTCATGTAGATGCCGCTTACGGGGGCTTTGTAGCGGCTTTGGAAGACTATAAACACCAATTTAAGGGAATGGAAAAAGCTGATTCTATGATAATTAACCCGCATAAGTGGCTCTACGTGCCTTTTGAATCGGCTTGTGTGTATGTAAAAAACAAAGAATATTTAAAACAAACTTTTAGCCTCATTCCCAGCTATTTACAACTTGATATCGGCAATGATAGCCGCGATGACCTCATGGAATACAATCTCCAACTCACCAAAGACTTTAAGGCTTTGAAAATTTGGATGACCTTGAAAACCTACGGCGTAGAAAAACTAACGCAAGCCATAGAGCAAGACATCTTAAAAGCAAAATATTTAGCTATCAAGATAGAAGAAAGTAATGATTTTGAATTACTTGCACCCGTTCCTATGTCTATTGTTTGTTTCAGGTATGTAGGGAATAAAAAAGCAGTAAATGCTAAAGTGGATTTTTATAACGACTTGAACCAACGTATTTTGAAAGAAATAGAAAAAGATGGGAGAGTATTTTTGGCAGGTACTCAAATCAAAGGAGCAACGGCTTTGAGGGTGTGTTGTATCAATCACCGCCGTACTTACGAAGACATTGATTATCTATTTGATGTGTTGAGAGAAATAGGGCAAAAAGTAGCCAATCATGCGTAAACGCCTTTCTATACAAGAATACATTGCAGGTATCCAAGCTCAAAATCGCTTTGTATTAAGCAGAGCCATTACCTTAGTAGAGAGCGAGTTAGCTTCTGATAATGACCTTGCTTCCGAACTGATTGAAACTCTTTTACCTTTGACAGGCAATTCTATCCGCATAGGTATTACAGGGGTACCGGGCGTAGGAAAAAGCACTTTTATTGAGGCTTTTGGCTCTTTGATAACTCATTTAGGCAAAAAATTGGCAGTTTTAGCTGTGGACCCGAGCAGTCAGCGAACAGGAGGAAGCATTATGGGCGATAAAACACGCATGGAAACCTTAGGACGCAACCCTTTGGCGTTTATTAGACCTTCGCCCGCAGGGAGTTCTTTGGGTGGAGTAAGTAGAAAAACACGCGAAAGCATGTTGCTTTGTGAAGCCGCAGGATTTGAAGTCATTTTGATAGAAACCGTAGGCGTAGGGCAGTCTGAAACAGCAGTGAGTAATATGGTAGATTTTTTTCTGCTGTTGCTATTGGCAGGAGCAGGAGACGAACTACAAGGCATCAAAAAAGGAATTATGGAAATGGCTGATGTCGTGGTAATTACCAAAGCTGACGGCGATAATGCATCTAAAGCCCAATTAGCCAAAGCCGAGTATCAATCTGCTTTGCACCTGTTCCCTCCTTCTGAAATAGGTTGGCATACCCAAGTTTTGACTTGTTCTGCCATAGAAAACAAGGGCTTAAAAGAAATTTGGGAGCTGATTATGCAATACTTACATCTTTCGCAAACTCGCCATTTTTTTTATAAAAAAAGGCAAGCTCAAAATATTTCTTGGATGCATGAAATCATTAAGCAAAGTTTGGAGCATCAATTTTATCATCATGCTTCTATCCAAAAGTTAATAAAAGAAAAAGAAGAAAATATAAAAAGTGGTAAGCAACACGCCGTCAGAGCGGCAATGGAGCTATTAGAGTTGTATGCAAGAAGATGAAGATATGAAGTGTTTATAATACATATACTTGTTGTACGTTAAGCTATCCGAGTTTCATTTTTGTACGCTTAAAGCATACAAGATTCTACGCCGGCAGTATTTTTAGCAGTAAATGCCTTTGGCAGGTATAAATTCACCATTAGGTAATTTCATGGTTTTGACTAAGATAACTTTGCATAAACTCTTTTTTTGCTTTTAAAGAGGCTATATTCTCTGCATTATTGATTTTTTCTCCTTGGAAAGTTGCTCCTTTGACATGAAAATTGTCAATTAGATGCCCTTCAAAAAAATTAGCTACTTGCTGATGATGCTCTACTTTAAACGCTAAAATACCCGTACCTGCAATTAGAACCTCTTTTAACTTTCCTGAATACGCATATCGTAAGGCAAACTCTTTCTCATGGTAGCTGGTATTGGGTGTGGTAAAACTTCCTCTGTATTCTCCTGACAAGGTATAGCTTTCTCCTTTGATAAGATAGGTCAAATTTTTTTCAAATACTATTTGCAAAATAGCCATAGATTCCATTTTATTCTTATCATACAGAATTTCAATCCAATAGCCCTCAATGAAATGTTTTCCTAAAATCCACCTCCTTAATACACCAAACCTGTAAATTAGATAAGAAAATAGTAGCTCAATTACCCAAAAAGAAATATATATTATGGGAATACCTAACAAAAACCACAGCAAACTAAATGGATAAGCGCTTGATAACCAAAGAGAAAAATATAAAAAGCTAATACTTGCACAAGCATTAGTAATGCGTATGGCTTTGCTTAAAAACTTATTTATCAATGGTATCATATATTCTTTTGTAAAAATAGCAACAGTTTACTCTTCTTCTTTTGCTTCTATGTCTAACCTTAGCCTTTTCCACCAATGCTGAAAGACCAAAACTGCCCACACATGGTTTTGGTCAAAGTGATGATTTTCAAAAACAGTCTTTTTTAATTGATTGATATACAATGGATTAAAAACTTTTTGCTCTCTGATAAATTCTTCATCAAGTAGTTGGCTTATCCAAGATTTCAAGACCGTTTTAAAGCCTTTGGCAAGGGGAACATCAAATCCATGCTTAGGTCGGTGGTAAAGTTCTTTGGGGAGTATGTTTTTGAAAGCGTCTTGCACAATGTGTTTTTTTCTGTTCCCGTCTATCTTGTAGCTGGCAGGAAGCGAAAAAGCAAAATCGACGATTTGGTGTGCTAAGAAAGGTACTCTAACCTCCAAGGCATGTGCCATAGACATACTGTCGACTTTATGAAGCATGTCATTGGGCAGAAGGGTTTGAACATCAGAGTACAATACTTCATTAAAATCCTTATTTTCAATATATTGCAAAAAATCTTTTTTACGACTTTGGTAAGTTAAAAACTCACTTATATTTCCGCTAAACTCCTGATGAGGAATCAAGTGGTCTGAAAACATTTTCCAAAGTTCACTTTCTTCTATAAAACTACTCAAGTACCAATATCGCTCTTGTGGAGATTTTTGCATACTTTCTGCAAAGCGATGTAACTGCCTGAATTTGTTAGGTAAATAACCCCCTCTGGAACGTGGGAGTTTTTCCAAAAAAGGCAAAGAATTCTTCAGCATATTGGCTAACCATCCTCCTTTTCTTGCTTTATACTCGCCCAAGTATTTGTTGTAACCAGCAAAAAGCTCGTCTCCCCCGTCCCCTGAGAGAGCAACGGTGATTTTCTTTTTAGTTCGTTGGCTCAGCACAAAAACAGGAATTGCAGAAGAATCCGCAAAAGGCTCACCAAAAAAGTCCAACAAATTAAAAATTGCTTCAAAGAGGTCATCATTGGTCAGGCGAAACACAGTATGATTTGTTTCAAATTTTTCAGCCACTAAGCGTGCATATTTGGTTTCATCAAAAAAAGGCTCATCAGCATAACCAATTGAAAATGTGTTCAGATACTTAGTATGCCTGCTGGCTAAGGCAACAATAGCAGAGGAGTCGATACCTCCACTCAAAAACGCTCCCAAAGGTACATCAGCGATTAATCTTTCCTGCACTGACTCCTCCAATAATTGCACTAACTTTTTTTGAGCAGTTTCATAACTAAGATTTTTATACTCAGGCAAGGGAGTAGGAGGAGGACTGTAATACCTTTTTATTTGCAACTCTCTCCCTTTCAAGGTCAAATAATGCCCTTGTAGTAGCTTATACATATTCTTGAAAATGGTATGAGGAGCAGGGACATAATGTAGTTGGAAATATTGAAAAATAGAAGTGCGGTCTATAATACGAGGAATCCTATAAGCCAAAATAGAGTTAGGTTCGGAAGCAAATAAAAATTTGTCTTCGTCCACGTAATACCATAAAGGCTTGATACCCAGTCTATCCCTTGCTATAAAAATGCTATCCTCTTCTTTGTCATAAATAGCGAAGGCAAAAAAACCATGCAACTTGTCCAAGCACTTTTCTTGGTAATGAATATAAGCATAAAGCAAAACTTCTGTATCGGAGGCAGACCGAAAAACTACGCCTTTTTTCTGTAATTCTGCTCTTAGCGTTTGGTAGTTATAAATTTCTCCATTAAAAACTATTGTAAACCGTCCACTCTCATCGCTCATAGGTTGGTTGCCATCAGAGGACAGGTCAATGATAGATAGCCTCCTATGCCCCAGTCCCGTTCTATTTGCGTCAAACAAGCGAGCCGCATCAGGTCCCCTATGCGCAAGAGCTTCGTTGGCTAAGTGGAGATTAATCATAGAAAACCTCCCAATTTCATTAAAGGCATAAATTCCTGTAATTCCGCACATGCTTAGGTATTCAGAGTTATTTTCCAAAAGTAAACCTTCTCTATGGGAATTACAAAAATTTTTTACCTTCACCAAACAAAAAAGTTGGCTAACTCTTTAATCTGCGTACTGTTCTATGACTTTTTGCAAAGTATGCACAGGAACTACTCCTGCTTGTCGCCACTTTATTTCTCCATTTTTAAAAAGTATTAGGGTAGGCACAGCATTGATTTTATAAGCCTCTGCTACCTGCCTATTTCTGTCCACATCTACTTTGACTATCTTAGCCTTTCCTTCCACTTTCCCTGCTAATTCTTTAAGCATGGGTGCCATCATCTTACAAGGACCGCACCACTCCGCAGAAAAATCTATTAAAACTAATTTTTCAGAATTAATTAACTCATTAAATTTCATAGTGTTACTTTTAAATTTTTTTTTAGTTTATTTTCCACTGGATATGCCAGACCCCCCTCAAATCATTCAGTTGGTAGTTTACTGCCTTATCCTGAGGGTACAATGTTTTGATAACTTGGTAATTTTTTTCATCTATTCCTTTGCCCACTTCTCCATGGCAGTTCAAGCAAAGAGCCTGAATAAGAATGGGTTTGAAATAATGGACTATATCTCCTTTAGTTATAACTTTTGGAAGCAACTCTACGCCACTACTTTTTTCCTGTTCGTAATCAGCTAATACAAGCGTTTCTAAGCTATCTGCGGCATTAGTAGCATTGCGGTTTTTAGTACTTGCTCTTTTAATGATAGCATTTTTATCATTAGTATATGTATTCGTAAGAGCATAAGCATTGACATTACAAAACCTTAATGCGCCTGTAATTCCTTCTCGTTGAATCGCATTTTTTAAGGAGGCGCTTAGCGTATCAAAAGTAAGTTTGACTAATTGGTTTCCTTGCTCTAAGTACATCTTCTCATCAACGGCTGTACTTGGTGAGCTTGGTGCTGTTGTCTGCTCATTTTGAGTAGTGCTATCCGATTGGCAGGCGGATAACACAATTAAGAGTCCAAAGATTAGGAATGTTTTTTTCATATTACATATCGTTTAGGTTGTACCAGCTTCCTGCATCATGAACCTCTGTTACTCCGCTTTTGCTCAAAATCGCTTTTGCTCTCGCACTTCTCATGCCCGAGGCACAGCAGACTACTATGGGCTTGTTGAGGTTCTTAATGGCTTGTATATTTTTCCCAATGCTATCCAAAGGAATATTCTTTGCTCCTTTGTAATGTCCATTGGCAAACTCTTGTGGTGTGCGTACATCAATTACTACTGCTCCATTTTGCAAAGCAGATTTAACTTCTCCTGTGTTAGACTTACCAAATAATGATTTTAGAAACTTAAACATAGTTTTATTAAGTAAAAATATTAAATAAATGTAAGATATTTATATTTAAAATATTGATTCTCAAAATAATAAAAAACTAATTGTTATCAAAAAAATGGCAGAAGAACTTTTTAGCCATTTCCCATTTTGCTTTGTCTAAACAATACTTGACTTTGGGAGGATGCTCGGTAGCAGAAATTAATCCTGCCTCTTTGAGTTCTTTAAGGTGCTGGGAGACAGAAGATTGAGAAATGGGTAGCCTGCTAACAATCTCCCCACAGTAGCACCCCCCCTGCTCATACAACAACTCTATGATAGCTACTCGGGCAGGGTGTGAAAGAGCCTTAGCGAAGTTGGCTACACTAATTTGATGCTCATGGTATCCTTGTATTTTGATTATATATGCCATATTTGATTTTATCTTGTAAACGTTCAACGTAAATTTACGATAAATAAGTTCAAAAATTGATTAAAAATTTATTGGAATTTAGCTATTAGGCTTTTCACAAGAAATTCTTAGCATCTTAGATAATGTTTTGCGAACTATAAATAATTGATAATAAAAGATATAAACGCGATTTGTAGCATTGCTTCCGCCGATTCAACAGTTTTTTCTACTTCTTTAAACAACCTTCTGCGAAAATTCAG